>Ga0153932_1000014_pt1 | contig 256582 bp, 226 predicted proteins | sample TSNJ016MetaG_FD_102273 | JGI IMG/M metagenome (GOLD analysis project Ga0153932, IMG submission 102273) | Attine ant fungus gardens microbial communities from New Jersey, USA - TSNJ016 MetaG | ecosystem: Host-associated > Fungi > Mycelium > Unclassified | place: USA: New Jersey, Wharton State... | reverse complement strand
TCGAATGGCACTGCGATCGGTTCGCCGGTCACGGTGACTGGCGGAGTTGCGGCATTGAGCCATGCGTTCGATGCTGCTGGTGTACAGAGTGTTACGGCTGACTTCACCGCTGGCGCTGGCTTTCTGAGTTCGTCGGCGTCGGCGCAGACGGTGACGGTGTCTGATCCGGCTCCGGTGGACGTGGAGACCACGACGTCGCTGTCGGTTCCGGCGACGGCGATCACGGGTAGCGCGGTTGATCTGACCGCTACCGTGGCTCCCTCGAATGCTCTGGGTTCGGTGCAGTTCAAGTCGAACGGTGCGGCGATCGGCACTCCGGTGACAGTCTCCTCGGGTGTTGCGACTCTGTCGCATTCCTTCGATGTTGCTGGTGTACAGAGTGTTACGGCTGATTTCACCGCTGGCGCTGGCTTTGTGAGTTCGTCGGCGGCGGCTCAGACGGTGACGGTGTCTGATCCGGCTCCGGTGGACGTGGAGACCACGACGTCGCTGTCGGTTCCGGCGACGGCAATCACGGGTACGGCGGTTGATCTGACCGCTACCGTGGCTCCCTCGAATGCTGTGGGTTCGGTGCAGTTCAAGTCGAACGGTGCGGCGATCGGCACTCCGGTGACAGTCTCCTCGGGTGTTGCGACTCTGTCGCATTCCTTCGATGTTGCTGGTGCTCAGAGTGTTACGGCTGATTTCACCGCTGGCGCTGGCTTTGTGAGTTCGTCGGCGTCGGCTCAGACGGTGACGGTGTCTGATCCGGCTCCGGTGGATGTGGAGACGACGACGTCGTTGTCGGTTCCGGCTACGGCGATCACGGGCAGCGCGGTTGATCTGACGGCCACGGTTGCTCCGAACAACGCTGTCGGTACGGTGCAGTTCAAGTCGAACGGTGCGGCGATCGGTTCACCGGTGGCAGTCTCCTCGGGTGTTGCGACGCTGTCGCATACCTTCGATGTCGCTGGTGTACAGAGTGTTACGGCTGACTTCACCGCCGGTGCAGGGTTTGTGAGTTCGTCGGCGTCGGCGCAGACGGTGACGGTTTCCGATCCGACTCCGGTCGACAAAGCGACGAAGACGGTTCTGAGCGTTCAGGGTGAAGCCAAGGTCGGACTCCCCGTCGATCTCTTCGCGACAGTGTCCGAAGATCCCTCGGACGCTCTGGTGCCATCCGGCGGAACGGTCCAGTTCAAGATCGGTGGAGTCGATCAGGGCGCCCCGGTCGCGGTTGTGGACGGAGTTGCCAAGCTCCCGCACGTGTTCGGAGCTGAAGGCACCTTTGCAGTCACGGCTGTATTCAGTGGATCCGGTGTGTTCACGTCGTCCACTGCGGAATCCGTCGACGTCAATGTCACCGTTCCGGCCCCGTCGGATGTCGAAAGTTCCACGTCGTTGACGGCTCCGTCTTCGGCAAAGGTCGGCACGTCGGTGCAGCTGAAGGCAGTGGTCAGTTCTTCCGGCGCGACGTCGGGAACCGTCCAGTTCTTCGACGGAACGACTCCGATCGGTGCTGCCGTCAATGTTGTCGGTGGGCAGGCTGTGTTGAGCCACACCTTCACCACGACGGGCAACCATTCGATCACCGCGGTCTACAGCGGAGCCCAGGGCGTTACGGGTTCCACGTCGACTGCGTCGGTTGTGAACGTCGGTAACGGGGGCGGTGACTTCGGTTCGCTCGGATCGTTGTCGCTGCCGTTCGGTTCTTGATTCTCCGATGACGTGATGCCCCTTGCACCCACGGGTGCAAGGGGCATCGCTCTTCGCGAATCGATGATTGGTCGTTAGCGGAACTACCGGCAATTCGCGAATATTTGTCTGAAATTACTGATACAAGTACTACTTTTGACGGGTACTGTACGAGCGTCCAGCTCCATTCCGATTCCGCCCTGTTCGAGTGACCTCCTTCCGTGCGGTTCCCGATCCACGTCTGTTGCTAGCTGAGGAGAGTTCGTGTTGGTGAGAAGAAGTTCCGCGGTTGTGGTGGCGGCGTTGGTCGGTGGCGTGCTGGTGGCCGGCGGTGTTGCTTCGGCAGCTCCGACGTCATCTCCCGCAGTGGAGAACTCGATCGGGTTCAAGCTGGGTTGCGATGGTTATGAACACCTGGCTGTTGATATTGCGGATGTGTTTCATTCGACGGGTGTGACGGTGTCGGCTCCGGAGAAGGTGGTGGCGGGGTCGACGTTCACCTATCGCGTTCAGCCGAATGTGATGTCGGTGCCGACGGGTGGGCACGCGGGCCGCAGCGTCGGTAAGTGGACGCGACTCAAGTACGACTTCGATATACCTGCAGGGGTGTCGTTGGTGGACGCTCAGGTTGTCGCGGGTACGTCGTCGAATTTGTCCGGTGTGACTCCGTCGGTGATTCGGATCAACGATGGCGGTTCGCCGGATGGCACGGGTACGCATCTGCGTATTTCGGGGAACAATCAGACTGCTGACTCAAACAACAAGGGTGGCAACGGCCCGAGCACGAGCAAGAACAGTGACGGTGGAATCGAGGTAGGGGCGGGGAAGACCTTCCGGTTGCCCGCGATCGACGTGACGGTTGTCGCCGGCGTCGCTGGTAGTACGGTCCAGCCGAAGTTGCGTGTCACTGATGGCGATTCGGGTGCGTTCAATTCGCCGAAGAATGCCTTCACGTTCTTGCAGTACGAGACCCTGTGGCCAGGGTACTGGGAGCGGTACAACTGCTCTCCGCGCGATTCGAGTGGTGGTGGGTTGAATGCGGGCGGTCAGGCGTTGGCCACCGTCAACGTCGTCGCGCAAGCCGGGACCACGACTGCAGTGACGTCCGGCGGGTCGGCAACGATCGGTCAATCGACGGATTTGGTTGCGCAGGTCTCCCCGGCACCGACAGGCGGCACCGTTCAGTTCAAGGACGGCGGGACTGACATCGGCGCCCCCGTGACCGTTGTCAATGGCGTTGCCACACTGCCTCATACATTCACCGCAGCGGGAGATCACTCCATCACCGCTGTGTACGACGGAGTTCTCGAGTTCCTGACCTCCACATCGGCGGCGCACACAGTCAGTGTGGCTGCTGCCGATGTGCAGACGACCACGTCGCTCACGGTGCCGAGCAGCGCTGTCGAGCAGACCTCGGCCGCGCTGACCGCAAACATTGCACCGGCAGCCGAAGGTGGAACGGTCCAGTTCAAGGACGGTGGCGTGGACATCGGCGGACCCATCGCGGTGACTGCCGGATCAGCGACCCTGGATCATACGTTCACCACGACGGGAACACACTCGATCACCGCGGTCTATTCCGGCACTGCAGGTTTCGGCGGTTCGAGTTCTCAGGCTCAGTCCATTGAGATCTCGAGCTCAGCGCAGAGCACAACCACGACGCTTCAGGTTCCGGCTACGGCAGTTACGGGTAGTGCGGTTGATCTGACCGCTACCGTGGCTCCCTCGAATGCTGTGGGTTCGGTGCAGTTCAAGTCGAATGGTGTTGCGATCGGCACTCCGGTGACAGTCTCCTCGGGTGTTGCGACTCTGTCGCATGTGTTCGATGTTGCTGGTGCTCAGAGTGTTACGGCTGATTTCACCGCTGGTGCGGGGTTTGTCAGTTCGTCGGCGTCGGCTCAGACGGTGACGGTGTCTGATCCGGCTCCGGTGGATGTGGAGACGACGACGTCGTTGTCGGTTCCGGCTACGGCGATCACGGGTACGGCGGTTGATCTGACGGCGGCGGTTGCTCCGAACAACGCTGTCGGTACGGTGCAGTTCAAGTCGAATGGTGTTGCGATCGGTTCACCGGTGACAGTTTCCTCGGGTGTTGCGACGCTGTCGCATACCTTCGATGTCGCTGGTGCTCAGAGTGTTACGGCTGACTTCACCGCTGGCGCTGGGTTTGTGAGTTCGTCGGCATCTGCTCAGACGGTGACGGTCTCTGATCCGGCTCCGGTGGATGTGGAGACGACGACGTCGCTTTCGGTTCCGGCTACGGCGATCACGGGCAGCGCGGTTGATCTGACGGCGACGGTTGCTCCGAACAACGCTGTCGGTACGGTGCAGTTCAAGTCGAACGGCACGGCAATCGGTTCTCCGGTGACGGTTGTCGGTGGGACCGCGACTCTCTCGCATATCTTCGATGTTGCTGGTGCTCAGAGTGTTACCGCTGATTTCACCGCTGGTGCGGGGTTTGTGAGTTCATCGGCGTCGGCTCAGACGGTGACGGTTTCTGATCCGGCTCCGGTCGATGTCGAGACCACGACGTCACTGTCGGTTCCGGCGACGGCGATCACGGGCAGCGCGGTTGATCTGACCGCTACTGTGGCTCCCTCGAATGCTGTGGGTTCGGTGCAGTTCAAGTCGAATGGTGTTGCGATCGGTTCTCCGGTGACGGTGTCCGGTGGGACCGCGACTCTGTCGCATTCCTTCGATGTTGCTGGTGCTCAGAGTGTTACGGCTGATTTCACGGCTGGCGCTGGGTTCGTGAGTTCGTCGGCGTCGGCGCAGACGGTGACGGTCTCTGATCCGGCTCCGGTGGATGTGGAGACGACGACGTCGCTCTCGGTTCCCGCTACGGCGGTCACGGGCAGCGCGGTTGATCTGACGGCCACGGTTGCCCCGAACAACGCGGTCGGTACGGTGCAGTTCAAGTCGAACGGTGTTGCGATCGGTTCTCCGTTCACGGTTTCCGGTGGGACCGCGACTCTGTCACATGCGTTCGATGCTGCTGGTGCTCAGAGCATCACCGCGGACTTCACCGCTGGCTCCGGATTCAAGAACTCGGTTGCGAGTGCGAAGTCCATTCAGGTCAGTGTTTCCGATCAGGAATCCGTAGTCGAACTGAATATCCCCACTGACGCCAAAACTGGTGTGGCGACCGACTTGTGGGCCACCGTCCGCACTTCGTCGGATGACGCTGTCGGTGTCGGTACCGTGCAGTTCTACGACGGTGGCGTCGCAATCGGCGGTCCTGAAGCGGTGACGGCCGGAGTCGCTGGTCTATCGCATACGTTTACCTCCGCCGGAGCGCACAGCATCACGGCGGTGTACTCGGGTGGAACCGGCGTAGTCGGGTCCTCGGCTCCGGCCCGGACGGTGAACGTTACGGACCCTGCACCTTCGGATGTCACCACGGAGACTGTGGTGACGGTGCCTACCGATGCCGTCGTGAACAAGTCGGTGACACTGTCGGCGACCGTGACCTCGGTGCAGAACGGTGGAACTGTGCAGTTCATGGATGGGGATACACCGATCGGTGACGCTGTGGCAGTGGTCAACGGGATTGCGGCGCTCAACCACACCTTCACCACCACTGGTGCGCACTCGATCTCGGCAATCTTCAGTGGTGCAACCGGATTCACGGGCTCGACCTCGACGGCCCAGGCAATTCAGATCAAGGCCGCAACCGGCGGTGGCACGGGCAGCCTCGGTTCAGGCAGCGCTGGTTCGAGCGATTTCCTTCCGTTCGGTTCCTGACCGGAACAGTTCAGGTCGCGGCCCCGAGGCAATAACCCTCGGGGCCGATCGACAGAGTGAACTGCATCGAGCGTGAGTTACCCGTCCCGTCGGTGACGGGCAGCGTGACACGGACGTAGTCGCCTCGAACCGGAGTGACTGTTGCAGCGTCGGCGTCGAAAGACTTGATACCGGCCAGCTGATTCGGATCGAGCTTGAGTGGCGGCTGGCCGGTGGCGCCGGTGCCGTCCGGATCCCACGGGCTGTTGCCTGGGCAGATCAGCGGATAGAACGTCTCGACGTCACGGGTGTTGACCGGCCGCCCCGTTGCGCGCGAGAGAAACCTGACGACGGCGTGGGAAGCGTCGGCCGGAGTGTAGAAGTTTGATTGCCCCGCAGGGAAGACGAACGGGCACGCATAGCCGGAAGCGATCTCCGAGCGCTTGGCGGCGACGGAGAGTCCACCGCCGCTCCAGGTGACCGCGTACTGGCCGTCGACACCTGGCGCGGCGATGGCCGTCAAGATGGCGGGCACGTCCGAGTATCGGTCGGCGATCGTCGTGGGCGGCATCGTCCAGCATGCGTTCGTGAGCGCGTCGACGTCCAAAGACACCAGGTCTGTCGCCCAGGCCGCCAGCGCCGGCGCAGCAGCCGGATTGCCGGGCACGTCACCAACCGGAGGTGGCGCGACCGGCGCGGCGGGCGCAGTGGTGGTCGTGGGCGTGAGAGTGGTTGTCGTCGTGGTTTCAGTCGTCGGCGGAGACGGTTCGTCCGTCAGGATTCCCGTCCGTCCGTCGTCCTCACATGCGGTTATCGCCAACGTCATGGCGAGTGCGACTGCCCCCACTGCCGCTCGTCCTGCCGACTTCATTCGTTCGTACGCCCCTTTTGCGACATTCTGACCAACATCCACCCCATAACTGCTGCGGGTCAGATCACGGATTCCCGTCTACGCTAGCGAACTGTGGATCCCGTTTACAGAACAGTCATCGGCATCGCCCGTACCGTCTTCGCTTTCGAGGGCCTGAAGTTCTCCGTCAAGGGAGAGCAGAACATCCCGGCGTCCGGTGGCGCCGTGATCGCGATCAACCACACCGGATACATGGACTTCACGTATGCGGGACTGCCGGCGCGGACCCCCAAGCGCTACATCCGGTTCATGGCGAAGAAGGAAGTCTTCGACAACAAGATTTCCGGACCGATCATGCGGGCCCTCAAGCACATCCCGGTCGATCGCGGGGCAGGCGCCGACTCCTACAAGGCCGCCGTCGATTTCCTGAAACGCGGCGAATTGGTGGGCGTGTACCCCGAAGCCACGATCAGTCGGAGCTTCGAGATCAAGGAATTCAAGTCCGGCGCCGCTCGGATGGCGATCGAGGCCGGAGTGCCGATCGTTCCCGTCGTCATCTGGGGCGCTCAGCGAGTCTGGACGAAGGGCTATCCGAAGCGTTTGGGCCGCACCAACACTCCGATCTCCATCGCCGTCGGCGAGCCGATCGCGCCTTTCGAACCGGCGAGTGAGCTGACGGCGAAGCTGCGGTCGACGATGCAGGAGTTGCTACTCGATCTGCAGAAGAGCTACGACCATCCGGCCGGCGAGTACTGGGTGCCTGCCCGCCTCGGTGGCAGCGCGCCGACGCTCGAGCAGGCCGACAAGATGGATGCCGACGAGGCTGAGGCGAAAGCCAAAGCACGTGAGGCACGGAAGTCCGAAGGCTGACCCATGTCCTTCGAACCCGTTTACACCGCCGTCGAGGTAGTCGCGCGTGGTCTGAGCGGTTTCCAGGGCGTGAAAGTCACCCGCACCGGGACGGAGCACGTCCCGGTGTCCGGCGGTGCCGTCATCGCGATCAACCACACGAGCTACCTCGATTTCATCCCGGCGGCTCTGGCGGTCGGGACCGCAAAACGCAAGCTCAGGGTGATGGCCAAGGCTGAGCTTGCGGACAACAAGGTACTTGGCTTCCTCATGCGTGGATGCGGCGTCATCGAAGTCGATCGCTCTGCCGGAGCGCAGGCGTATCGAGCCGGAGTCGACGCCCTCGAGCGCGGCGAATTGGTTGGCGTCTACCCGGAAGCGACGATCAGCCGGAGCTTCGAGATCAAGGAAATGAAATCCGGCGCAGCTCGGATGGCCATCGACGCCGGCGTGCCGATCATTCCGCTGATCGTCTGGGGCGCCCAGCGGATCGTCACCAAGGGCGGACCGAAGAATCTGGGCCGCAATCATTTCCCGATCTCGGTGGAGGTGGGTGCACCGATCGATCCGGTCGAACCAGCCGAAGCGCTGAGCGAGATCCTGCGCATCGAGATGGATGCGATCCTGCGCCACGTTCAGGACGGGTTCGTGCACGAGCCCGGGGCGTACTGGGTGCCTCGTCGACTCGGCGGTGGCGCGCCGACACCCGAGGAAGCCGCAGCCATGGACGCACAGGAACGCGCGAAGCGGGCGCGCTGAGCGAGACCGTCGTAGCCAACAGGCACAATGGCGGTGTGAGCCCAGACCGTCGTATCAGCCCTGACCGCCCGACCTTGGTCGCCTCCGACGTCGACGGCACCCTCATCGATCACGACGAGTTGGTCAGCGCCCGCACCCGCGCCGCCGTGCATGCCGTCGTCGAATCCGGCACGCCGTTCCTGCTGGCAACCGGGCGTCCTCCGCGATGGATTTCGCCCGTTGTCGAGGGTTTGGGATACGCGCCACTTGCCGTCTGCGCAAACGGAGCCGTTGTCTACGACAGTTACGCCGACCGCGTCCTCAGCGCCGCGACCTTGTCGGTCGACGCACTCACCGAGCTCTCCGAGCTGGCTCTGGTCGCGCTCCCCGGGGCGGGGCTGGCCGCGGAACGGGTGGGGGAGAGCGCACACGATGCCGCCACTCCACAGTTCGTCAGCTCACCGGATTACGAACACGCCTGGCTCAACCCGGACAATACCGAGATGTCCGAGGACGAAGTGCTCGCAGCGCCGGCCGTCAAACTCCTGATTCGCCGCCCGGGCATGACCAGCACGGCAATGTACGACGCTCTTGCTCCGCACGTCGGTGCACTCGCCGACATGACGTACTCCACCGAGAACGGACTGATCGAACTCTCGGCACCGGGAATCACGAAGGCGTCGGGGCTGGTTGCCGCGGCGGAAAGGTTCGGCTTCGACCTGTCGGGTCTGGTGGCCTTCGGGGACATGCCCAACGACATCCCGATGCTGGGCTTGGCGCGGCTCGGCGTGGCCATGGGTAACGCTCACCCCGAAGCCAAAGCCGCAGCCGACGAGGTCACCGACGCCAATTCGGAGAACGGGGTCGCAAAAGTCCTCGAGCGCTGGTGGTCGTAGAACCCACCAGCGCCCGAGGACGTGTACTGCTCGAGCGTCAGCCGACAGGCGCGCTGTTGGCCATTTCCTGGGCAAAGGTCTCGTTGTAGGTCTTGAGGACCTTCGTGACCATGCCGGTGATCTGGTTGAAGATCAGCGAACCGTTCTCGAAGTCACTGCGCAAGCCGTCCGGGATCGAGTACTCGTCCGAGATCGGCAATCCGAGTTCACCCGCGTCGGAACCGAAGCTCTGCCACGACTTGAAGATCTCGCCGAGCACGGTGAACACTCCGCCGTTCGGTGAGGTGTAGACAGCACCGTTCTGGAACAGCGCACCCTGGTTGCCGAGCTTCGCCTGCAGAATTCCGGACAGAGCCTGGCCGAGGCGGCCGATTTCGCCACCTTCGGCGATCCACTTCTGCGCGAGCGGTGAATTGTCGGTGATCTGCAGAATCTGGGTGACCAGATCCGGGATCGACGAACCGGTGCCACCGGTGACCGTGTCGACCGGAGTGGTCGGCTTGGGCGCAGGCGTCGACGGATTGGAGGGGTTCGAGGGGTTCAACGTTCCCCCGATATTCGCGGCCGCGATGTTCCGGATGTCGTTCATGTGTGCGTACGCGGCATCACCCGGGCAAGCGGTGTTTCCGACGTCGCGGTGCGCGAAGATGATCGGCAGGTCGACTGCTGCGCCCTGCGGGTACGGCGTGAACTCGGTGCCCTCGGAGTACATCGTCGTTCGGCCCTTCGGGTCGAGGCCGGCCATGCCGAGCTTCCATCCGAGGAACTTGCCGACGGAGTTCAGCGTCGCCTGCGAAGGCTCGACGGTGGAGTAGTCGCCCATCATCGCGATACCGGTGGTGTTCTCGTTGAAGCCGCCGGCGTGTGCACCCTGAACTGCCTTGTCGAGTCCGCCTGCGCGGCCTTCGAAGGTCTGACCGTACTTGTCGACGAGGACGTTGTATCCGACGTCGCACCAGCCGAGAGTCTGTGCGTGGTAGGCGTAGATCGAGCGGACGATGCCGGCCGATTCGGCCTTCGTGTAGTTGTTGCTACCTGCGGTGTGGTGAACGGTCGCGCCACCGATGAAGTCGTCGTACGTGGGGGAGTCGCAGCGAAGTGACTCGTCAGCTCCCCACTGTGCGCGGGTGATGACGGAAGGCCCGCTGCCGCCGAGCGGCGCTGCGACGGCCTGCAGATTGCTGTCTGCCTCGCTGGCGCCCGGATCGATCAACACGGCGGTGACGGCGTCTGCTGCCGTCGTCGCCTGGCGAAGCGGCTTGGACACCGAAGCTGGGGTGTATCCGAGTTCGCCGGTGGCTGCGGGGGCTTCAGCAGGCACCGGTGCTTCAGCAGGCACCGGCGCTTCGGCGGGCGCTTCAGCAGGTGCGGGGACAGCTTCCGTCGCGGGAGCCGGCACAGCCTCGGCGGCGGGAGCCGCGACGCCCTGCGGGGTGAGGATCTGGATGGACTTGGTGGCGCCGACGAAGACGGGTTCGGTGGCGGTACCGGCGTTGGTGGCCTGATCCGAACTGGCGGAGTCGATGGCGTCAGGGGTGAACCACGGGCCCCAGGTGCCATCTTCGGCCAGGGCGCGGACCTTGGACTGCGCCGAGGCGATCGTGTCCGAGGTCAACGCGACCATGCTGAACGGAGTGTCGCGGGTGACTTCCTTGACCACTGCGCCTGGCTCTTCCTCGGAAGGAACCGGAGCGGTTTCGGTCGGGGCGCCGGGCGCAGCGGGTGCCGGGAAGAGTTCGGTCGGCAACGTGATCCCCGGCGGAAGCGGAATTTCGGTCGGGAGCTTGAGGTTTCTGAGATCGCCCAGGTTGATGTCGGGCAGATCGAGACCGGTCAGCTCCTTGACCGGGATGATGATGTCGGGCACCGACGCGAGGAGCACCTCTGCGATCTGGGTCGGCACTGCTACTGACGTCGTCTCGTTCGCGGAACGTACATCGGACGTAGTGCTCGTGAGGCCGTAGACCGCAAAAGGACTTGCGACAGCCACTGCGGCTACAGCCCCGAGTACGAGCGAGGGCTTCGGTCGACGGTGTGGCAAGGGATTACTCCTCGGTTGTAGTTACTTGCGAGCGAACTTCAGGGCCGATGACGGCCGTGAACGGAATCCTTCAAAACCGGATCCGAGCAGGTCGGATGCCATGTTCTGGGGTTGAACTCCAGTTTTCGGACGCGTACGTCTGCAACTCGTGATGCTGGTGTGACTCGTGTGACTGGTGTTGCTAACTCCAAACACTCTTGCCACACTAGTCACAAAAGTCCATAACGCTCAACCTTAGGGTGAGACTTTAGTTAAATCGTTGTGGACTGGCCTGCGCGCGGAGTACCGACTTCGCGGACTCGTGAGGCCGGTAGCGATGAGGAGAGCATTGATGGCGAGAAGCGGAAGAAGCGGAACTGCAGGTAAGAAGCCTGCATCCGGTCGCGCAGGTCGCTTTCTGGTGGGCGGACCCGGGAGGCGGACCTCGCTGATGCGGGTCTCGGTCCTCGGGCTGGTTCCAGCTCTCGCACTCGGCGTCGCGATCGGAGGTTTCACGCAAATCCGTGCTGACGAGCCGTCGATTTTGCACGCCGTCGCCGCCGACACGCAATTCACGCTCTCCGGTCACGGCAACGGGCATGGCCGCGGAATGGGTCAGTGGGGCGCTTACGGTTACGCCAAGAACGACGGCTGGTCCGGCGAGCGAATCCTCAGTCACTACTACGGCGGAACAGTCCTGGACTCCATGCCGCCCGCGCAGATGAGTGTGCGGCTGACCGCTCAGGACAACTCGACACTCGACGTCTACTCCGACGCCGGCCTCGTGGTCAACGGTCAGCGCACCGCGCCCGGCGAGGCGGCCCATCTCACCGCGCTGCCTGGCGGCGGTGCACAGGTGGTTGTCACCAGTGGTTGCGGTGGCGGAGTCGTCTGGGAAGCGGTCACCGATCATCCGTGGGTGGATCCGGTGGATCTCAGTCCTGATCGACCCGCCGACCAGTTCCTGAAGCTGTGCGACAACGACGCGCCCTACAGAGGTGCCCTCGGCGTGGTGCTCGACAACGGCTCGGCGCGGACGGTGAATCTTCTCGACATGGAGGACTACCTGCTCGGCGTGGTGCCGGTAGAGGCCAAGGCGGAATGGGCCGATTCCGGTGGGGCCGAAGCACTACGGGCGCAAGCGGTGGCAGCACGTTCGTACGCTGCAACCGAACATCGGTCTTCGTACGCCGACACCTGCGATACACAGGACTGCCAGGTGTACGGGGGAGCAGGTAAGGAAGATCCCCGCACCACCGAGGCCGTTCGGTCCACCGCCGGCGCCGTTCTGTCGCGTGACGGCAAGATCGTGGCCACCGAATTCTCTTCGTCCACAGGAGGTTACAGCTCCGGCGGTGAATTCCCGGCCGTCGAGGATCTTGGTGACGCCCTGTCTCCCAATCATGACTGGACCGTGAATCTGACCGCAGGGCAGATTGCGGACGCTTTCGGTGTCGGCGAGCTGCAGTCGCTCAAGATTCTCTCGCGCAACGGCTTCGGTACCGACGGTGGGCGAGTGACGGCAGTCGAGGTAGTCGGTACGGGTGCAACTGTCGGCGCTACCGGTATTCAGTTCCGTCAGAAACTCGGCCTCAAATCGGACTGGTTCACCATTGGTGACGGGGCTGGTGTGGTAGTGGCGCCTGATTCGGAATCGACAGTGCCGGAATCCAATTCGCCATCCGAGGATCCATCGGGTACGGTTACGGAGACGCAGATCGAGAAGAAGTATCGGGAGCTCGGCGGTGAAACCGGCACTCTCGGTGCTCCTGTCGGCCCGGAGATGCAGTTGCCCTCCGAAGCAGGCACTTTCCGTGTCTACGAAAACGGAACCATCATCTGGACAAAGGTTTTGGGTGCGCAGGTAGTTGATGCCAACGTGCTCCGCGAGTGGATACCGACGGGCGGAAGCTAGGGGAAGGTCGGTCGGTAACAACTCGCACGTAGCGACTCTGAAGGGTCTCCGCCGCAATCCGGTGGGGGCCCTTCAGGTCGCTTCGGGTGTTGTATCGGTTGACGGTCAGATGGTCGGAGCGTCACCGAGCAGGCGGTACTCGAGCCACAACTCCGCACGTTCGGTGGGGGAGCCGAGGTCGAGCTGGAGAAGGCTCTCGATCCGAGCGAGTCTGCTGCGCAACGTATGCCGGTGAATGTTGAGTGCAGTGGCCGCTGCGTCGCCCACACCGTTGTGTGCCAACCACATGGCCAAGGTTCGGTAGAGATCGCTACCGCCCTTCGCTTCCAGAAGCGGGCGCAAGTGTGCCGCCGCGAATGCCGTCGAGCGATCCTGATCGAGAAACGCGGACAATCCGCTCTCCGAGAGTTCGGCGAACCGCATCGAAGGCAGGTTGCGGGCGCCGGCCTCGGCTGCTGCCTGCGCGGCTTGGCGTCTGGCGCGCGAGAGATCGTCCCACCACAACATGTCCGACACGCCGACGGTTACGTCGATTTCGTTGACACGGGCGAGGATTCGCCCGCTGTCCGTGGCCGAGACGACGGCGATCAGCGCACCGTCGGTGATGCCGAATGCCAGATCGCGGCTGAGACCGTCGAGCAGTGAGACGGACACGCTCTCGAGCAGTCCGCTCGGGCCCGCCACGTGGAAGACCTGGAAAGGCTCGACCGGAAATCCTCCCCACAATTCCCCGGAGATGTTGCGGGCGAGCGCATTCTGTCCCTCGAACAGCTGATGCATCGCAACGGTACGAAGGTGGTTCATCGTCAGTTGCGCGTCTCGGGTTCGAGCCGTCATCAAGGTGAGCAGAGACGCGGCTGCGATGACGATGCCCTGATTCAGAGAACCGACGGCGCCGGGGCAGCCGGCAACGAGGTATCCCATCAGCTTTCCCCTCGACGTCAGCAGAGGGTGGGAGATGACGTCCTCGTTCTCGCTCGTGAGGAAACTGACTTCCATCGGGCGGGCGTCGCGCTCGGGGGCCGTTCGCTCGATTCCTGCGGCCGCGGCGGTGTGTGAGATCTCGACGGTATGGCCGGCGGAGTCCAGCAGGGCCGCCCATCCGCCGATCAATTCCGCCACCCGTCGTACGACCGCCCGGGTGCCGTTGACCGTCACCGCAGCTTGAAGCAGCCGCCGCAGGCTTTGGTAATTGCTGCGCAGCGCTTTCATGTCGTCGTCGGATTGCGCCTTCGACACCGCTTTGGTCAGGGCGATGAAAGGTGTTCGCAATGGGACGTCGAGAAGGGGCACACTGAAACGGGTGGCCGCATCCACCAGAGTCTGTGGCGCCTGCTCGTATCCGAGGCCGGTTCCGAAACCGATTCCGGCAATTCCGGCCGCCACCAGGGTCCGTACGAATCGGGTCGTTTCCGCGGCCGTCGTCGGTAGTGACACCCCGGTGATGAGGAGTAGTTCGCCGCCGTCGAGGAAGGGCGTCGGGTCGGGAAGTTCGGAGACATGTGCCCAGGTCAGGGTGCGGTCGAGCTGGTCGTGCCCAGCCAGGACGCGAAGGCCGAACTGTTCGGTCGCACAAAGCTGGCGGAGCGTGATGGGCATGGGTCCAGTCTGACACCTCGGACTCGCCACTTTGTAGTGCCTGCGGTCACGTTTGTACAAAGTGGAGCCTGACGCGAGCTTGCCGAAGGTCCGACACTGGCGCTATCGAAAATGCGCTCCAGAAGAGCGTCACCGAGATCCACGTCCCGAACAGCCCACAAGGAGTACTGATGTCCAGTACAGACCAGCCGGCACTTCAGCACACGCTGAAGAAGCGGCATCTGTCGATGATTGCGATCGCGGGCGTCATCGGCGCCGGACTGTTCGTCGGCTCCGGTGTGGCGATCCAGGAGACAGGACCGGGTGTCCTGATTTCCTACGCGCTCGCCGGCGTCGTCGTCATCCTCGTGATGCGCATGCTCGGCGAGATGTCGGCAGCGTCGCCGGAAACCGGCTCGTTCTCCTCGTACGCCGACAAGGCAATCGGCCGCTGGGCGGGCTTCTCGATCGGCTGGCTGTACGCATGGTTCTGGATCATCGTGCTCGGCATCGAGGCCACCGCCGGTGCTCTCATCATGAATCGTTGGGTTCCCGGCGTTCCCCAGTGGACCTGGGCCTTGATTCTGATGATCGTGCTGACGCTGACCAACATCATCTCGGTCAAGTCGTTCGGCGAGTTCGAGTTCTGGTTCGCCTCCATCAAGGTCGTCGCCATCATCGCGTTCCTCGGCATGGGCATCGTGGCGATCTGCGGATGGATGCCCGGCGTCGAAGCACCCGGAATGACCAACCTGACCGGTCACGGCGGTTTCCTGCCCAACGGCACGGGAGCCATGCTCGCCGCAGTCCTCGTGGTCGTGTTCTCGTTCTTCGGCGCCGAAATCGCCACCATCGCCGCCGGTGAATCGGCCAACCCGCTCGAAGCCGTTCGCGCTGCCGTCAAGTCCGTCGTCTGGCGAATTCTCATCTTCTACATCGGCTCGATCGCGGTGGTCGTCACCCTGCTTCCCTGGGACAGTGCGTCGGTCGCGCTCAGCCCGTACGTCGCCGTCATGGACTCCTACGGCATTCCGGCCGCAGGCAACATCATGGACGTCGTCGTCCTCACGTCGGTTCTGTCCTGCCTCAACTCCGGTCTCTACACCGCCAGCCGCATGATCTTCTCCCTCGCCGGCCGCGGCGACGCCCCCAAGTCGCTCTCACGCATCGAGAAGACCGGCGTCCCGATGCGCGCCGTCCTGGTCTCGACGATCGTCGGCTTCCTGACCGTCGGCATGAACTACCTCTCCCCGGACAAGGTCTTCCTGTTCCTGGTCAACTCCTCCGGAGCGATCGCGCTGTTCGTCTGGCTCGTCATCTCGGTGTCTCAGCTGCGCACCCGCCGCAAGCTCGAAGCCTCGGGCCAGGAACTCGAGCTGAAGATGTGGTTCTTCCCGTATCTGACCTACGCCACGATCGCCGCCATCATCGCGCTCTGCATCGGCATGCTCACCCTGGACTCGACGCGCAGTCAGATGATCGTGTCCCTGGGACTCGCAGCGATCCTCGTGGGTATCGGGCTCTACCGCTACCGGAACCACAAAGACACCGAAGCCGAGGTCGTGCCGGTAGCCGAGAGCGCTCCCACACCCTGACACCAACGTCCCCATCTGCGAGATACTTCGATGTCCTAGTATCGGCCACGGACAGAGAAATCGACGTGAGCACAGCAGATGGGGACAATCATGACCACACCCGAACCGATCGTCATCGTCGACGGGGCCAGGACCCCAGTCGGTAGCTTCGGCGGCGTCTTCAAGGACGTACCTGCGCACGAGCTGGGTGCCGCAGCAGCCAAGGCCGCGCTGAGCCGCGCCGGCGTTGCACCCGAAGACATCGACGAGGTCGTCATGGGCTGCATCGGCCAGGTCGGCCCGGACGCCTACAACGCACGCCGCGTCGGCATTGCCGCCGGACTGCCCGAGAACGTCCCCGCCTACACCGTCAACCGCCTCTGTGGCAGCGGCCTGCAGGCAGTGTGGTCGGCGGCGATGCAGATGCGCTGGGGTGCAGCTGCCATCACGCTCGCCGGCGGTGACGAGAGCATGTCCCGCATGCCCTTCTACGACTTCGCCGCCCGCTCGGGCTACAAGCTCGGCGATCGCAGCCTCGTCGACGGCACCGTCGCCATGCTCACCGACCCGTTCAGCAAAGCCCACATGGGCCGCACCGCCGAAGCCGTCGCCCGCAAGTACGGCGTCAGCCGCGAGCAGCAGGACGAGTTCGCCGTCGAATCACAGCGCCGCGCTGCAACCGACGCAGCCAAGGCAGCATTCGCCGAGGAAATCACTCCCGTCGAGACCGGTGGCCGGCGCTCGGTCACCGTCACCGAGGACGAACACCCCAAGCCCGGAACCACCGTCGAAACCCTCGCCAAGCTGCGCCCCGCATTCGAAGAGGGCGGATCCGTCACCGCCGGTAACGCGTCGGGCATCAACGACGGCGCCGGCGCACTCGTCCTCGCGACGGGCACCGAGGTAGCCAAGCGCGGCCTCACCGGACTGGTCACGCTCGAAACTGTCACGACGGCAGCCATGGAGCCCGGCCTGATGGGCTACGCGCCCGTGCTCGCCCTCGAAAAGCTCTTTGCGCAAACAGGATTGAAGCCGTCCGACATCGGCACCGCCGAGGTCAACGAGGCGTTCGCTTCGCAGGCCATCGCCGTCATCCGTGACAGTGGCCTGGATCCGGAGAAGGCCAACCCGTACGGCGGAGCAATCGCACTCGGGCACCCGGTCGGCGCCACCGGAGCCATCCTGACCCTGCGTGCCGCCCGCGACATGGTCCGTCGCGACCTCGAATTCGGCATCGTCACCATGTGCATCGGCGGCGGTCAGGCACTCGCTGCCCTGCTGAAGCGGGTCTGATCATGGCGACGAAGCGCAAGCCGTCGTGGCACGATGACGAGATCACGGCAGTGGCCGAACTGGCCCGTGGTTTCTTCGATCGTGAACTGATCGCCAAGCGTGAGCAGTGGGACGCTCAGCATCGCGTCGACCGGTCCGTGTGGCTCGAAGCCGGCAAGCTCGGCCTGCTGTGCTGCTCGATTCCCGAGGAATACGGCGGGGGTGGTGGAACCTTCGCACACGATCTCGCTGTCTTCGAGGCGCAGGGGTACTGCGGTGACTATGCACTCGGTAACTCCGTGCACAGTGGCATCGTCGCCCACTACGTGCTCGAGTACGGAAGCGAAGAGCAGAAGAAGGCCTGGCTGCCAGGGATGGCGACGGGCGAAATCCTCGGTGCCATCGGAATGACCGAGCCGGGAACAGGTTCCGACCTCAAGGCAATCACCACGTCCGCGATCCGCGACGGTGACCACTACGTCGTGAACGGGTCGAAGACTTTCATCACCAACGGTGGCAGCGCAGACATGATCGTCCTCGCCGTCAAGACCGATCCCAAGGCGGGCGCCAAGGGTGTCTCGCTCCTGATCGTGGATCTGCGTGACTGCGAAGGCTTTGCCGTCGGCCGCGTCCTCGACAAGGTCGGTCAGCACGGCGCCGATACGTCCGAGCTGTCCTTCACCGATGTCCGCGTTCCCGTCTCGAACCTCCTCGGTGAGTCCGAGGGGCTCGGTTTCGGTCAGCTGATGGCACAGTTGGTGCAGGAACGCCTCATCATCGGCGCGCAGGCCATCGGCACCATCGAGCGCGCCGTCGAGGAGACCGTCGCGTACACCAAGGCGCGTCAAGCGTTCGGGCACAGCCTCTTCGAGTTCCAGAACACCGCCTTCGAGCTGGCCGAGTGCCAGACGATCGCACGCACCTGCCGTGTCTTCCTCGACAACTGCATCGAGGATCACCTCAACGGCGAGCTGGACGGCGCAGATGCCGCGATGGTCAAGTACTGGCTCACCGAGCAGCAATGCGCCGTCGTCGACCGGTGCGTGCAGCTCTACGGCGGATACGGTTACATGCGTGAGTACCCGATCGCGCGCATGTACGAGGACTCCCGCGTCCAGAAGATCTACGCCGGCGCCAACGAAGTGATGAAGGGCATCATCGCGAAGAGTCTTTGATCACCGGCGTCGAAAACCATTGACACCGAACAGGCACCCACCGAGCATTTCGGTGGGTGCCTTTGTGTGTGCCTACAAGCGGTATCGAGCTGTTCGGAAGGCAATCACTGATGAGCTTCACCATCGACGTCGGATCGGCGCGCGTCACCCAACTGACAGAGCTGGCACACTGGCCGTTTCCGCCGCGAGAGCTTTTTCCGCACGCGGGTGAGGCGGAGATCGAGGACGCGTCGGCACGGCTGACACCGGAGTTCTTCGACGCCGGTAGCGGTGACCTCGTACTTGCCATCCACACCTACCTGGTGGAGATCGGCGGCAAAGCCATCGTCGTCGACACCGGCAACGGCAACAGCAAACACCGGCCGAACCTTCTGCCGCATCACATGTTCGGTACCGACTACCTCTCACGCTTCGCAGCCACCGGTGTGTCCGTCGACGACGTCGATCTGGTGGTCAGTACACATCTGCACCCCGACCACTGTGGTTGGAACACCGCCCTCGACGCCGAAACCTGGCGGCCTACCTTTCCCCGCGCGACCTACGTTTTCGATCGCACCGAACTGGCCGCGCTCGAACAACTCGCCGCCGACGGTCCACACGAAGGAGTGGTCTCGGATCTCGCGCAGACCTTCGAGGACAGCGTCCGTCCCGTTCTGGACGGGGCGAAGTGGGAGGCGGTCGGCGACGGTCACGTCCTGGCCGAATCGGCAGGCACAAGCGTCGTCGTGCGCAGCGCGCCCGGCCACACTCCGGGCCATATTGTGATCGAGATCCGCACTGCCGACGGCGGCGCCGTCATCTCCGGCGACGTGATCCACCATCCGATCCAGTTTCTGTACCCGGACCTCAGTCAGGGCGGCGACGCGGATCCCGAGATCGCGAGGGTCACCCGCCGCGAACTTCTCGAACGCTGCGCGTCGGAGGGACTCCTTCTGCTTCCCGCGCACTTCTCCGTCGACGAACCGATCACGGTTCGGTTCGACGCGGACGGTCTGCCGACGGCACCTTCGATATATGTTGCGAGTCCTGCATAGAATGGGGCCATGCCTGCGACCGAATCGACGCCATCGCTCTCCGGCAGGCCGCTTTCGAGTCGAATCGGGTACGGCTTGGTCAAAGCCGCACTCCGCGTGAGGCAGTCGTACGCAGAGGCCTTGTCTCACGCCGGACTGCTGCCCAATCATCACGCCATTCTCAGCACACTTGACGAGCTCGGCCCATGCCATCAAAAGGAGCTTGCTTCCCGAGTGGTGGTCGACCCCGGTGACATAGTTGCCTATCTCGACAGTCTGCAGGAGTCAGGATACGTTGTGCGCGAACGTGATCAATCTGATCGGCGTAGGCAGGTCGTCTCGATCACGGACTCCGGAGTAGCGAAGTTGATCGAGGGCGATGAGGCCCTCGACGCCGTCGAACAAGAGGTTTTCGAGTCGTTGACCGATCAGGAACGTGAGACATTGACGGTCGTATCCGCCAAGCTCACGGGGCCGACGGCGCGGCCGTCAGAGGCCTGATGATTCCGGGTATTCTTTTGCTCGTCTTGGCTGGACGCTTGTGGCCCCAATAACTCGGTTGGTTGTAAGTTCTTGCCACCCAACTCAGATCGTCAACGGTGAGTCCACCGAACCCGTACTCGATCTGGAGACCGGACGGGCTGCCGATGTAGATCGATGTCATCAGGTCGTTGGTGTGGCGCCCCAGTGTTTGCATGACCTCGGTGTCGTGGCTGTCGAGAAGATCGATCAGGCGTCCGAGATCGTCCATGCATTCGACTTCGAGCATGAGGTGGTTGAAGCCGACGTGGCCGGGATATTCGGCCAGCGCGAGTGAATGATGACGTCCGTTGACGTGATAGAAGCGCACGGTGAATTGATCGTTGGTGACCCGGTCCGAGAGTCGAAATCCCAGCACATCCACATAGAACTTGTTGGCTTCCTCGATATTCGGTACCTGTAAAACGATGTGGCCCAGGCCTTGATCTCCGGTCACGAATCCGCCGCGCATGACACGACCCGGTGTGAACGACAGTGGCGTCGATGCCTTTCCCCACGAGATTTCGTGGCGAGTTCCCCATGGGTCGGTGAACCACACGAGTTCGGCGACTTGCCGCTCGGCGAGCAGGTCGGGATTGCCGTAGTGCAGCGTGATGCCGCTCCGGTCGAGGTGTGCGGCAAACGAGTGAAGATCGGATTCATTGGCCATTGCCCAACCGGCATACAGGAATTCGTCTACCTTGCCGGGGTGGACGGCAATTCGATAGTTGACGTCGTCTACTGCGAGCCGGATTGCGCCATCCGGTCCGTCTGGTGACAGTTTCGCGCCCAGAAGTCCCGTTCCGTACTTTCTCCAGTCCTCAGCTCTGGGTGACGCGACTCCGATATACGACAGTTCCTGGATCACGATGATCTCCCTCGAATTCTCTTGATGGTCACTGTTCCCAAAATATAAGCAGTGTGACCAATGATTGGCAAGACAATCGTTGGTATAGCCAAGTAATTCTCGAGCAGTGCCCGCCAAAGATGCTGAAATCAGGAAGCAAGGGCCATAGTCCCTGGTGACGCATCCAACCCTCGGCTTCCGAACAGGTCCGATACCCTGGTTCATCGTGACCGCTGCAAATTCAGAGACCGCCCGTGCCCAGTACGACCTGATCGTCGTCGGCTCGGGATTCTTCGGGCTGACCATCGCCGAGCGTGCCGCTACCCAGCTGGGTAAGCGCGTGCTGGTGCTGGATCGCCGTCACCACCTGGGGGGGAACGCATACTCGGAGGCTGAGCCGGAGACCGGCATCGAGGTCCACAAGTACGGTGCCCACCTGTTCCACACCTCCAACAAGAAGGTCTGGGACTACGTCACCCAGTTCACGGAGTTCACGAATTACCAGCACCGCGTCTTCGCGCTGCACAAGGGACAGGCGTACCAGTTCCCGATGGGGCTCGGCCTCGTGTCGCAGTTCTTCGGCCGGTACTTCACGCCCGAGGAAGCACGTGCCCTCATCGCCGAGCAGTCCAGCGAGATCGATTCGAAGGATGCCTCCAACCTCGAGGAGAAGGCGATCTCCCTGATCGGGCGCCCGCTCTACGAAGCATTTGTGCGCGACTACACCGCAAAGCAGTGGCAGACCGACCCCACCGAGCTGCCCGCGGCGAACATCAGCCGCCTGCCGGTCCGCTACAACTTCGACAACCGCTACTTCAACGACACGTACGAGGGCCTGCCCGTCGACGGCTACACGGCGTGGCTCGAGAACATGGCGAAGGATCCGAAGATCGAGGTCCGTCTCGACACCGATTACTTCGACGTCCGCGACGAACTGCGCGCCGCGAGCCCCGACGCACCTGTCATCTACACGGGCCCGCTCGACCGCTACTTCGACTACTCCGAAGGTGCGCTGGGATGGCGCACCCTCGACTTCGAAACCGAGGTTCTGCCCACCGGAGACTTCCAGGGCACCCCGGTCATGAACTACAACGACGCCGACGTGCCGTTCACCCGTATCCACGAGTTCCGTCACTTCCACCCGGAGCGCGAGTACCCGACCGACAAGACCGTCATCATGCGTGAGTTCTCACGTGCCGCCGAGTCGACGGACGAGCCGTACTACCCGATCAACACCCCCGAGGACCGCGAGAAGCTCGGCGCGTACCGCTCACGCGCCAAGAAGGAGACCGCGGAGAACAAGGTCCTCTTCGGTGGACGTCTCGGCACCTACCAGTACCTGGACATGCACATGGCGATCGCCAGCGCGCTGACCATGTTCGAGAACGCCCTGCGCCCGCATCTCGAATCGGGTGCGGAATTGGCAGGGGAGAGCGAATGAACGCACGTCATCTACTCGAAGGCGAAGACGCCGTCACCGGCGACGAGGTGACCTACCTCGGTAAGTCCCTGCTCCAGCGGATCATCCTGCCCCGCGCCGGTGAGCCGCTCGACGTCCGCACGTTGTACTTGGAAGAGTCCTGGTCCAACAGTCGGCGGGCGCACTCCACCTCGCGCACGTCGGTAGCGCTCGGCGCCGAGACCGAGGTCTCGTTCGCCACCTACTTCAACGCATTCCCCGCCAGCTACTGGCGTCGCTGGTCGATCCTGAAATCGGTGGTTCTGCGTCTGGAACTGTCCGGACACGGCCGCGTCGACATCTACCGTTCCAAGGCGGATTCCTCGCGAATTCACGTGGAAGGCAAGGAATTTGCCGACGGTGATGCCGCGGTCGAGTTCGAGGTGGAACTGGCGCCGTTCGAGGACGGTGGCTGGATCTGGTTCGACATCACCACAGATACGGCAGTGGTCGTCGAGAGTGGTGGCTGGTACGCGCCCGTCGAGGCTCCCGGCGAAGCGACTGTCGCCGTTGGTATTCCGACCTTCAATCGTCCGACCGACGCAGTCAAGGCGCTCGCCGCGCTGGCTTCCGATCCCCTGGTGTCGGATGTGATCAAGGCCGTCATCATGCCGGATCAGGGCACCCGTAAGGTGCGTGACGAACCCGGATTCGCCGAAGCCGCTGCAGCGCTTGGTGATCGGCTCGCCATTCACGATCAGGGCAACCTCGGCGGTTCGGGCGGATACAGCCGAATCATGTACGAGGCGCTCAAGACCACGCAGTGCCAGCACATCCTGTTCATGGACGACGACATCGAGATCGAACCCGATTCGATCCTGCGCGCGCTTTCGTTCTCGCGTTTCGCGAAGTCGCCGATGCTGGTGGGTGGGCAGATGCTCAACCTCCAGGAGCGCAGCCACCTCCACGTGATGGGTGAAGTGGTCAACCGCGGCATCTTCATGTGGACCGCAGCACCGAACGTCGAATACGACCACGACTTCTCGAAGAAGCCGCTGCGCGAATCGAAACTCCTGCACCGCCGCATCGACGTCGACTTCAACGGCTGGTGGATGTGCATGATCCCGCGGCAGGTCGCCGAAGAGCTCAAGCAACCGCTGCCGCTGTTCATCAAGTGGGACGACTGCGAATACGGTTTGCGCGCAAAGAAAGCCGGATACCCGACCGTCACGCTGCCCGGTGCCGCGATCTGGCACATGGCGTGGAGCGACAAGGACGACGCCATCGACTGGCAGGCGTACTTCCACCTCCGTAACCGCCTCGTGGTGGCAGCCCTCCACATGCCGGGCAACGGCCGCGGTCTCGTCGTCAACACGGTGAAGGCAACACTCAAGCACCTGCTGTGCCTCGAGTACTCCACCGTCGCGATCCAGAACAAGGCAATCGCAGACTTCCTCGCCGGACCCGAGCACGTCGCGAACATGCTGCCGACAGCACTCGGTGAGGTCCACGCCCAGCGCAAGGAATTCTCCGACGCCGTCGTACTGCCCTCGTCGACTGCGCTGCCGCTGCCCTCGGGTGCGGATGTCGGGGACGTGAGCCTGCCCCTGTCGACCGTCGCGAAGATCACCCGGGTACTCAAGGCAGGAGTGCACAACGTGAAGCCGGCCAAGCCGGAACACCTCGAGCGCCCTCAGCTCAACGTGCCGACCATCGACGCCCGTTGGTTCCTGCTCTCACAGGTCGACGGCGTCACTGTCACCACAGCTGACGGCCGCGGCGTCGTCTACCGCAAGCGCAATCCCAAGCTTGCGCTCGAACTGCTCAAGGAAGCCACACGGTTGCGCCGCGAACTCGCCGCACGTTTCCCTGAGCTCAAGAAGCAGTACCAGGACGCCGTTCCTTCACTGACCAGCACGGAAAGGTGGGAACGTGTCTTCGGCATCTCCTGAAGTACAGATTCTGGCCGGGATTCAATCGACCGTCGGGCAGCTTCCGGGAGCAGTGAAGGTCGCTCGCGGTATGTCTCACTTCGGTGAGCACTCCCTCGGGTGGATCGCGATCGCTGCCGTCGGAGCTGCCGTGGACAAGCCGCGTCGACGTGAATGGGCCGGAGCAGCTGTCGGAGCATTCGGTGCACACGCCGCCTCCGTCGTGATCAAACGAGTGGTCAGGCGCAAGCGACCTTCCGACCCTTCGGTGCAGGTCAACGTCTCGACACCGAGCAAGCTCAGCTTCCCGTCCTCACACGCGACGTCGACGACGGCGGCGGCTGTGCTGATCGGTCGGCTCACCGGGCTACCCTTACCGGCGTTGCTGGTGCCCCCGATGATGCTCTCGCGTCTGGTCCTGGGAGTTCACTACCCGACCGACGTACTCGCCGGAGCGGCACTGGGAGCCGCATCCGCGGCGGTAGTTCGCCGGGTCGAAGAAGCCAGAGCCGAACAGAAATGTGGAGATAAATGAGCGAGGAACCGGCTACGGTCAGCGGACCCCCGAAGTCCCTGCCCGCCGGCATCGTCAAGGCGCTTCGCCCACGTCAGTGGGTCAAGAACGTCCTTGTGCTGGCAGCGCCCATCGCGGCCGGAACCGCCACCGAAGCCGACGTGCTGTTGCCCGTCGCGCTGGCGTTCGTCGTGTTCTGTATGGCGGCATCGGGCATCTACCTCGTCAACGACGCGATGGATGTCGAAGCCGACCGCGCTCACCCCACGAAGCGTTTCCGTCCCATCGCGGCCGGAGTTCTACCCGTCAACATCGCGTACGGCATGGCAGTCGTGCTGCTGGCCGGTGCGATCGGACTGTCGTTCCTGGCCAACTGGCAACTCGCCGTGGTCATGGGCGTGTACATCGTCATCCAGCTCGCCTACTGCTTCGGTCTCAAGCATCAGGCCGTGATCGACATCTGCATCGTCTCGTCCGGCTTCCTGCTTCGAGCGATCGCCGGTGGCGTTGCCGCCGAGATCGACCTCTCGCAGTGGTTCCTGCTGATGATGGCGTTCGGTTCACTGTTCATGGCGGCAGGCAAGCGCTACGCCGAACTGCAGTTGGCCGAGAAGACCGGCGCGAAGATCCGTAAGTCCCTCGAGAGCTACACGATGACGTACCTGCGTTTCGTGTGGACGATGGCAGCGACGACGCTGGTCCTCTGCTACGGACTGTGGGCGTTCCAGCAGGACGCCATCAAGGGCACCAACTGGTACGCCATCTCGATGGTGCCGTTCACCATCGCGGTGCTGCGATACGCGGTGGACGTCGACGGCGGCGAAGCCGGAGAGCCTGAGGAGATCGCGCTCGGTGACCGGGTGCTGCAACTCCTCGCGATTGCGTGGATCGGAGTAGTGGGTGTCGCTGTCTACCTCGTCTGAGCCACGCACCGAGGCCGACCCGCACGTCGACACTGCGGCGAACCGCACCACCCTCAGTCGAGGAGTTTTTCTCGGCGGGGTGGTGCTTGCTGCTGCCCTCATGTTCTGGGGTGCGTGGGAACGTCGTTGGATCGCCGACGACGGACTCATCGTCTTGCGAACCGTCCGCAACCTGCTCGCGGGGAACGGCCCGGTCTTCAATGCGGGTGAGCGTGTCGAGGCGAACACGAGTACCGCGTGGACGTACATCGTCTACGCATTCAGCTGGCTCACACAGATCCGCCTCGAATACGTCGTTCTGACGATCGCGCTCGTACTCTCGACTGCTGCCGTCGTGTTGGCGATGCTCGGTACCGGTCGTCTGTACCGAGGCGTACGGCCGTCGGCGGGCGGAACGATCCTGCTGGTACCGGCCGGTGTTCTCGTCTACATCGCGGTTCCGCCTGCGCGAGATTTCGCCACTTCCGGGCTCGAGACGTGCTTGGTGATCTTCTGGATCGCGCTCCTGTGGCTATTGCTCGTTCGGTGGGCGCAGGCGTCGACGCCGTCCACGGCGTCGATCCTGATTCTCTCGTTCGTGGCAGGACTCGGACCACTGGTCCGACCCGAGATGGCAATTCCCGGTGCCGCCGCGTTGATGATGATCGTTCTCTCCGCCGGCCTGACCTGGAAGATTCGCGCACTGATCGTGGTCGTGGCGGGACTTGTCCCGGTGGGCTATCAGATCTGGCGAATGGGCTATTACGCCCTGCCGTACCCGAACACGGCAGTGTCGAAGGACGCCGGTGGTGCGAAGTGGGCGCAGGGATTTGCGTACCTGTGGAACCTCGTCGGGCCGTACCTGCTCTGGCTGCCGCTGCTGTTCCTGCTCATCGGTGCGCTGCTGCTCGTGTGGCGAAACCGAGCGGACGCACCGGCCACCACCACCGATCAACCTGCACGCCCGCTGTGGCAGCGCTTTCAACAGTTTCTGCGCACGCCGCGGGCCGTCGTCACGTTCATTCTCGGCAGCGGACTGATTCTCGGGATCTACTCTCTGCGCGTCGGCGGCGACTTCATGCACGGACGCGTCCTGTTGCCGGTGCTGTTCTGCCTGCTCATCCCGGTCGCCGTCATTCCGTTGCGAGTTCCGGCGCGGACAGCGTTCGGGAGCAACCGAGACACCGCGATCTTCGGGGTCTCGGCGGTGCTGTGGATCGGCACGATCATCTGGGCCTTCTTCGCCGCGAACACGACGGGTATGCCCGAAGGGTCCGTGGTGGGGCGCTCGGGAATCGTCGACGAGCGAGCGTTCTACGCCCTCAACACCGGTCACAAGCACCCGATCCTTGCCGAGGACTACCTCGACTATCCACGGATGCGTGCCATGGTCGAGACCATCGCACGGACTCCGGAGGGCGGGCTGCTGTTGCCGTCCGCCAACTACGATTCCTGGTTCGTCGTCCCCCCGCCGGGGCCGCTCGAGGAGCCGGCCGAGCACGTGGTCTTCTTCCTCAACCTCGGAATGACGAGCATGAACGTCGGGCTCGACGTTCGGGTGCTCGATCAGATGGGGCTGGCGTACCCCTTGGCCGCTCACACCGAGCGACTCGAGGACGGCCGGATCGGCCACGACAAGAATCTCTATCCGGACTGGGTGGTCGCGGATACCGGAATGATCGACGTTCGCCCGTGGCTGCCGTTCTTCCTCGACGAAGACTGGGTTGCCGACGCGAAGCTGGCCATCACCTGCCCGGAAACACAGGAGCTGCTCACGTCGTACCGCTCCGAGTTGACCTGGGCGAGATTCAAGCAGAATTTCCAGCAGGCCTTCGACTTCGCGAAGTACCGATTCGACCGGGTTCCGGCCTACGAATTGGAACGCTGCGGGCTCGTTCCGCCAGAGCCACCCCGGTGATGTGATCAGCATCACCGGCTGTTGAAGGTTTGAATATTTCGATTCAGTAACACCGAATTGATTGACCACGATGTACTCGAAGACGATTCACCTAACCTGAATCACCCCCAGGGGTGAAGACGGCGTCGCTCGCAGACTGGGACGTAACGGTCCACCTATTTGTCACAGCTGAACCTGTGACATAAAGTCCAGCGAGCGCAGTGTGACTTGGAAGAGGTCCGCTGCCGACCCGAACTCGTTCGGGCTGGCAGAAAAGCCTGTTCCCCGACGGAATCCGCCGGAACCACTCCACCGAGTGGGTTCCGCAGACGAAGAGAGAGAGCAGTATCCATGCGTTTTGCCAGAAAGAGGCTGACCCAGCGCCTCAAGCACCGAGCGTTGGCCATCGGTGCCGCAGCACTTGTGCTCCCCCTTGCTGCAGGTGTTGCCGGTAGTGCTGTCGCCTCTGCTGCGCCCGCGCACACTGCTCCCAGCCACACCGCTCCCTCGGGCGGATACGACGAGCTGTGGGTGCCCTCCTCGATGGGCAACATCAAGGTCCAGGTCCAGTGGGCCGCACGCGGCGGAAACGCTGCTCTCTACCTCCTCGACGGCCTGCGTGCGCGTAACGACGCCAACGCGTGGAGCTTCGAGACCAACGCGATGGACCAGTACAAGAACGACAACATCACCCTCGTGATGCCCGTCGGTGGCGAGTCCAGCTTCTACAGCGACTGGTACGCACCGTCGAACTTCAACGGTCAGCAGATCACGTACAAGTGGGAAACGTTCCTCACGCAGGAACTCCCCAACTTCCTCGCGAACTACGGCGTTTCGCCCACCAACAACGCGGTTCTCGGTCTTTCGATGGGCGGCAGCGCTGCTCTGACGCTGGCTGCGTACCACCGTGACCAGTTCAAGTTCGCCGGCTCGCTCTCGGGCTACCTGAACATCTCGGCTCCCGGCATGCGCGAAGCAATCCGCGTCGCAATGCTCGATGCCGGTCGCTTCAACGTCGACTCCATGTGGGGACCGCCGTGGAGCCCGTCCTGGCTGCGCAACGACCCGTTCGTCTTCGCACCGCGTCTGCAGGGCCTGTCGATGTACATCTCGTCGGCAAGCGGCCTGCCCGGTGAATACGACCACCCGCGCGCACCGATCGACTACTACAACACGGCCAACGGCATGGGCCTCGAAGCTCTCGCTCTGGTCAACACCCGTGCATTCCAGATCCGCATGAACTCGCTGGGTATCCCGGCCACCTACAGCTTCCCGTCCAACGGCACGCACTCGTGGCCGTACTGGTCGGCAGAGCTGTGGAAGGCTCGCGGCCAGATCCTCGACACCATGAACGCTTGGTGATCGTGCGCGATCCCGTGACCTAGTCACTTCACCAGTGCCGTTCCGGACTCCCTCGAAGGAGAACCGGGACGGCACTTGTGTATTCAGGTGCTGCACAAGCGCCCGATGTCAGTAACAATTGCACCACCAGTAACAGCGCGGCTACCCCAAGCGGGGATCGTTTGCGTGTAGAAATAGTTTCAACGGGGGTCTGGCTGCTCAGGCGGCCACACGATCGACGCGCGGACCGACTGTAAGGAAAGAGAGTGAGCTCATGCGAGTAGGCCTTGCCACGGAGGACCGTCGCCGGTCCCGGGCAACCTTCCGGACAAAGGTCGTCGGCGCACTGGCAGCGATGCTGGTTCTGCCGATCGCCGCGGGCTTGACCACGGCCGGAACCGCGGCAGCCGCGCCGGCACCTGCTCAGGCCGCACCGGCCGCCACCCAGAACCCCACCGGTGCAGCGGTCACGAAGGTCGACTGGCTCAGCGAGCGTCGCGTCGCGCTGTGGGTGAACTCTCCCGCGATGGGCGCCCCGATTCAGGTGCAGATCCTGTTGGCCCGCGATTGGAACGTCAATCCGTCGGCCAGCTTCCCCTCGGTCTGGATGCTCGACGGTCTTCGCGCGACCGACAACGAGAACGCCTGGACCTACGAGACCGACGCCGAGTCCTTCTACGCGGACAAGAACGTCAACGTCATCCTCCCGGTCGGCGGTCAGTCCAGCTTCTACTCCGACTGGCTCCAGCCCGACAACGGCAAGAACTACCAGTGGGAGACGTTCCTGACCAAGGAACTGCCCCCCATCCTCGAAAAGGACTGGCGGACCACGCAGACACGCGGTGTCGTCGGACTGTCGATGGGTGGCACGTCCGCGATGTTCCTCACGGCGCGCAACCCCGGCTTCTTCAAGTTCGCCGCTTCGCTCTCCGGCATCCTCACCACCACCTCGCTCGGAATGCCTCAGGCAATCCAGTTCGCGATGACCGACGCCGGTGGATACAACTCCGCCGCGATGTGGGGACCCCCGTCCAACCCGCAGTGGGCCGCACATGATCCGTACGCGCTCGCCGAGAAGCTCAAGGGCGTCAGCCTGTACGTCTCGAGCGGTAGCGGTACGACCGGCCCCTACGACCAGCCGTCGGGAATTCCCGGTGTCAGCACCAACTACGCAGGTATGGGCCTCGAGATTCTCGCTCGCCTGACTTCGCAGACTTTCGCCACCAAGCTCAACCAGCTCGGTATCCCCGCACAGGTCAACTACCGCCCGTCCGGAACCCACTCGTGGCCGTACTGGCAGTTCGAGCTTCATCAGCTGTGGCCGCAGTTGGCCAACGCCATCGGCGTCGAGGTCGAGAAGCCGGCTTGCGGCACTTCGGGTGAGATCGGTGCGACGGCCGCAGCCAACGGCTGGATCGGCGACTGCATCACCCCCGAGTACAGCGTCGCGGGTGGCCTCGCACAGGACTTCCGCAACGGTCGCATCTACTTCACCAGTGGGACGGGCGCCCAGCCTGTCGCCGGTCGTATCGCCGGCGCGTACATGAACACCGGAGCAGCGGCCGGCCCGCTCGGCTTCCCGCGTACCCCGGAACTCGGTACCCCCGACGGACGCGGACGCTTCAACCACTTCCAGAACGGCTCCATCTACTGGACCCCGCAGACCGGCGCTCACCCCGTCAGCGGCGACATCCTCACCGAGTGGTCCGCACAGGGATGGGAAGGTGGCCCGCTCGGCTACCCGACTGCCGACGAGATCGCGACCCCCGGCAAGCCCGGCAAGGTTCAGGGATTCGAGATCGGCGCGATGTACAGCAGCGCCAACGGAACTCACGCCGTTCTCGGAATGATCATGGGCAAGTACGGCGAACTCGGTTGGGAAAACGGCTGGCTCGGATTCCCGAAGTCGAACGAGGTTCCGATCAAGGACAACGGACGCTTCACCGAGTTCGAGGGCGGCAACATCTACTGGAGCCCCGGCACCGGTGCATGGTCCGTCGAGAACGGCCCGCTGTTCGACGGTTGGAAGAGCGTCGGATACGAAGGCGGCCGCCTCGGATTCCCGATCAGTGACAAGTTCGACATTCCCGGTGGTGTCCAGCAGAACTTCCAGTTCGGCTACATCACGGTGATCGGTGACAAGACAGAAGTTCACTAACTCACAGTGGTGCACGACGGGCGGGCCCGATCACGGATCGGTGCCCGCCCGCGTGCGTTGCGTAACCTGTTGATGACTTTCGACTGAAGGCAAGGACGGACATTGATGTCGCTTTTCTCGGGTAACCGAAACACTTGTGCACGCGCGATCGCGGTCGGCGCCTTGGCGCTCGCCACGGGTGGCGCACTGGTCGCGTGCGGTAGTGACGACTCCACTGCAACCTCCAATCCGGTCACCACGACGTCCGCTGCGGCTTCGTCCTCGAGCGGTTCGGCGTCTGCGTCCGCCTCTGCGACCACGACGGCGTCGGCTGCGCCCACCAGTCCGGGAGCAGCGGCCACCGCGCCGCCGGAGCAGCCGCAGAGCATCGAAGGCTTCCCGGGTCCCACAGTCGTCGAGGTCAGTCCCGAGGCTCAGAAGTTCCTCGACGGACTGAAGGCGAAGGGCATCACCCCGGCCGGTGACGGAAGCATCGCCGTCAACACAGCCAATTACATCTGTGCTGCCGGTCCTCAGACCGACGACGAGGTCCTGACCTTCGTGACTGCCTTCGTCGGCCAGGAAGCGTCGGCGGAAGGCAAGCAGATCACTCCCGAGCAGGCAGGTGCGAACGCTCAGATCTACGTCGACGTCGCCAACGCCACCTACTGCAAGTAGGCGCGGGTCATGGCGAGGTCTGGAAAGCGTCGTGGGTGCCTGATCCCGCTGCTGATCATTCTTGTGGTCGCAGCGGTCGTGATCGGCGGTTGGTACATCCTGGCCGGGCGGGTGCCTTCGCCGACTCCGATCCCGCCGAGTCCGGAGCCGCCGGTGTCTCAGCCGGCCAGTTGCCCCGATGTCCAGGTAGTAGCCATACCGGGTACATGGGAGTCGAGCGCTACCGACGACCCGTACAACCCGACGGCCAACCCGGCGTCGCTGATGCTGAACGTGACCCGTCCTCTGCAGGAGCAGTTCGATACTTCGAGGGCCGACGTCTACACCGTTCCGTACGTCGCACAGTTTTCGAATCCGGTTGCGATCCCGCCGGACGGACAGCAGTCCTACAACAACAGTCGGGCGGCGGGAACTGCTGCCACTAACGACTTTCTGATGAAGCGGCACGCCGAGTGCCCGCTCACGAGCTACGTCCTGACCGGATTTTCCCAGGGCGCGGTGATCGCGGGTGACGTCGCGGCGAGCATCGGTGACGGTACCGGTGCGGTACCGGCCGATCTGGTTCTCGGCGTCGGTCTGATCGCCGACGGTCGGCGCGATCCGGCGTTCGGGAACACCGTTGGCCCGAGCGTTGCCGGCGTCGGTGCCGAGCTGTCACTGAACGGGCTGAAACTTCCCGGTCTCACGATGACCGGCCCGAGGCCCGGCGGGTTCGGTGACCTCAACGATCGGACCTATCAGATATGCGCGCCCAGTGACGGTATCTGCGACGCTCCGGCCGCCGCTCTCAATCCGACCAACTGGCTGAGTTCGGCGCCGCGCCTGCTCGAGTACTACAACAACCCTGTGCACGCGATGTACAACTCCTTCCAAGTCGATCCGAACGGCACGACGGCCACCCAATGGATGGCACAGTGGGCTGCGGAGAAGATCGACGCCGCGCCGACGCCGCCCCACAGTTGAGTCACCGCCGCACTGTTGATTCGTCACAATCGGGCGTCTCGGGAGTTCGCTCGCGGGTAATCTGCTCGTTTGGTCCCGGTAGAGTGCTGCACGGTCCGGGGGCTTCCTCTACAGTGCTGTCACGTAAGTGACTGGCGAGTAGGTTCGATTTGTCCGGTTTCGAAGTCCGAGTACGACGTACGTGTCCATCACAGGAGAATCGTTATATGAGTTCCACCCACGGCAGCGATGCCCTACGCAAATTCCGGTTTGCGGCCGGTGGCGAGGGCAACGCCGAAGAGGGTGGTGCGCGACGCTTCGTCAAGCTTGCGCAGAAGGCCGAGGAACTCGGCTACGACTCGTTCATGATTCCGGATCACCTGGGTAATCAGGTCGGCCCGATTGCCGCTCTGGGAGCGCTCGCGGTGGCCACCGACAAGATTCGTCTCGGCACTGCCGTGTTGGCCAACGGCTTCCGTCATCCTGCTGTGCTCGCGAAGGACGCGGCGACCATCGACGTGCTGTCCGGTGGTCGACTCGAACTCGGTATCGGCGCAGGCTGGATGAAGGAAGAATTCGACAAGGGCGGTATCGCCTACGAAAGCCCCGGCGTTCGAATCGAGAAACTCGAGGAGTCTCTGCAGATTCTCGACACACTGCTGCGCGGGCAGGAATGCACTTTCGAAGGCAAGCACTATCAGGTGCGTGGTCTCAAGGGCAGCCCGCGACCGCGGCAGGGCCCGCGGCCGCCGATCATCGTCGGTGGCGGCGGACCGAAGATGCTCGCTCTCGCCGCGAAGTACGCGGACATCATCTCGGTCGCCACACCGACCAACCGTGACGGGCGACTTCTGCTCTCCGGAATCACGATGGAAAAGACCATCGAACGTGTCGAGCGCATCCGCGAAGCTGCCGGCGAGCGTTTCGATGAGATCGAACTCAACTGGACCATCACCATGATCATGATCACCGACGACCGAGAGCAGGCTGCCGAGATGGCAATCGCCGCTCTGGACCAAGGTTTTCCGCCGAACATCGAAGTGGATCGTAAGCTGAGCGTGGAGGAGTTGCTGAACTCTCCATACCTGGCTGTGGGCACTTTCGAGGAGATCGCAGACCAGATTCGACTGGTCCGCGAGAAGACGTCGATGTCGTATGTGGGGGTCTTCCCGACGCAGATGGAAGCGTTCGCCCCGATCATCCCGTTACTGGCGGGCGAGTAGGCCGGAGAATACGGACGATGCGAATCTGTAACATATCGATGGTTTGGGATCGATGAAGTGATTCAGGTGAGTTGCGCACAAAGTGCGATTCGATTGATCGAAGATGGACCCGAGAGAGCGAAGGAAGTCTGGGGCGCAGGCATGAAGGACAGTGCTTGTGTGATCGCTTCGGAGGAGATGGAATGAACGCGCTGTTCGATGGCTTTCTCGACGAGAAGGGCCAGATTCGCCTGCAACCAGGCTTCACGCTGGTCGACTACGTCGAGCAACACTCGCGTGTCAACGCGGACGAGCTCGCGTATCGGTACATCGATTACTCACGCGAACGTGACGGTGAAGCCCTGGAGCTGACCTGGGAGCAGTTCGGTGTGCGTCTGCGCGCTGTTGCGGCCCGTCTGCAGCAGGTCACCAAGCGTGGCGACCGTGTCGCGATTCTTGCTCCGCAGGGACTCGACTACGTCATTTCGTTCTTCGCCGCCATCCAGGCCGGTTCCATCGCGGTGCCGCTCTTCGATCCGGACGAGCCCGGGCACACCGACCGTCTTCACGCTGTTCTCGGTGACTGCAAGCCGACTGCGATTCTGACTGCCGCATCGTCGGCGGCCGGTGTTCGTCAGTTGTTCCGCTCGCTTCCCGCTGCCGAGCGTCCGCGCATCATCGCCGTCGACGCGATTCCCGACACCGTCGGTGAGACGTGGGTTCGTCCCGACATCGAACTCGACGACATCGCGTACCTGCAGTACACCTCCGGTTCGACCCGAGTTCCCGCCGGCGTGGAGATCACCCACCGCGCTGTCGGAACGAACGCGCTCCAGATGGTCGACTCCATCGAACTCAACGAGGACTCACGCGGCGTCACATGGCTGCCGCTGTTCCACGACATGGGCCTGCTGACGGTCATCCTGCCTGCTCTGGGCGGCAAGTACATCACCATCATGAGCCCGCGCGCTTTCGTGCAGCGGCCGTATCGGTGGATCAAGGAACTGGCTGCGGTCTCCGACGGCGCCGGCACCTTCGCTGCCGCTCCCAACTTCGCTTTCGAGCACGCTGCCGCGCGCGGCCTGCCGAAGGACGGCGAGACCCTGGACCTGAGCAACGTCATCGGACTGATCAACGGCAGTGAGCCGGTCACGACGTCGTCGATGCGCAAGTTCAACGACGCTTTTGCTCAGTACGGTCTGCCCAAGACTGCGATCAAGCCGTCGTACGGCATGGCCGAAGCGACGCTCTTCGTCTCCTCGACCAAGCATTCCGACGAGGCCAAGGTCATCTACGTCGACCGCACGGAACTCAACAAGGGCCGCATGGTCATCGTCGACCAGTACTCCGAGAACGCCATCGCGCAGGTCTCCTGTGGGTACGTCTCGCGCAGTCAGTGGGCGGCGATCGTCGATCCCGAGACGCTGACCGAGGTCCCCGACAATCACGTCGGTGAAATCTGGTTGCACGGCGAGAACATCGGCATCGGCTACTGGGGACGCCCCGACGAGACGGCGGAGACCTTCCACAACAAGCTGGACAACCGGCTGAGCGAAGACAGTCACACCGAGGGCACGCCCGCGGATGCCAACTGGATGCGTACCGGCGACTTCGGCGTCTACGTCGACGGCGAGCTGTACATCACCGGTCGCGTCAAGGACCTCGTGATCGTCGACGGCCGCAATCATTACCCGCAGGATCTCGAGGCTTCGGCTCAGGAAGCCAGCCCCGCCTTGCGCCCCGGCTTCATCGCTGCGTTTGCCGTGCCGGCCAACCAGCTGCCCTCCGTCGTGTTCTCCAACACGCATTCGGGTCTGAAGTTCGACGACGACGATTCCTCGGAGCAGTTGGTCATCGTGGCCGAGCGTGCTCCCGGCGCAGGCAAGGCCGATCCGCAGCCGATCGCGGACACCGTGCGTGCGGCGATTTCTTCCCGTCACGGCGTTACAGCCCGAGACATCCTGCTCGTTCCTGCCGGTTCGATTCCGCGAACGTCCAGCGGCAAGATCGCTCGCCGCGCATGTAAGGCGAGCTATATCGAGGGAACGCTGCGAGGCGGCTATCAGCAGACCGCATTCCCCGATAGCGTTTGAGGAGCAGTCCCTTCATGATCGGTGGCTTGGTGAGTTGATGGTTGAACAAGATGGTGCGCAGAGCAAAGACGTCGTGAGCGAGATGAGTGTCGCGCAGCTGCGGGAGTGGCTTCGCAATTGGATCGCCAACGCGACCGGTCAGCCGGTCGGGGCGATCACGGACGATCGCCCGATGGAAGAGTTCGGGCTCGCTTCGCGAGACGCAGTCGCTCTGAGCGGAGACATCGAGGATCTGCTCGGCGTCACGCTGACCGCCACGGTTGCCTATCAACACCCCACCATCGCTTCGCTGGCGACTCGGATCATCGAAGGTGAGCCCGAGGCGCCGGAGGAGACCGTCGACGCGTCGTACTACGTCTCAGGCGGCGCGACGGACGCGCACGACATCGCCATCGTCGGACTGTCCACACGATTCCCCGGTGCCGGGCACACGCCTTCGGACATGTGGGAAATGCTGGCGGCCGGACGCGACGGCATCAGCGACCTCCCCGAGGACCGCTGGGCCGAGTTCATGTCGGATCCCGCCATCAAGGCCGCGGTCGAGAACGCCAACACCAAGGGTGGGTACCTCGACGACGTCAAGGGCTTCGACGCCGAGTTCTTCGCGATGTCTCCGCTCGAGGTCGTCAACGTCGATCCGCAGCAGCGCCTCGCGCTCGAGCTCGCGTGGGAAGCGCTCGAGCACGCGCGCATTCCGGCAAGTGGGCTCAAGGGCAAGCAGGTCGGTGTTTTCATCGGCAGTTCCGCCAACGACTACCAGCTGCTCGCGGTCAGCGATCCGACGACCGCGCATCCTTACGCGCTGACCGGAACGTCGACGGCCATCGTCGCTAACCGTGTCTCGTACTTCTTCGACTTCCGTGGACCGTCCATCGCTCTGGACACCGCATGCTCGTCGTCGTTGGTTGCCGTTCACGAGGCTGTGCGTTCGCTGCGTAGTGGTGATTCCGACATCGCGCTGGCCGGTGGCGTCAACATGCTGCTGGCCCCTCCCGGAACCCTCGGTTTCGACCAGACCGGGATGCTCGCTCCCGACGGCAAACTGCGTGCCTTCTCCGCACAGGCTCAGGGAATCGTTCGCAGTGAGGGCGGCGGACTCGTCGTGCTCAAGCGTCTCGAAGACGCCGAGCGTGACGGCGATTCCATCCTCGCGGTGATCGCCGGATCCGCGATCAATCAGGACGGCCGTTCCAACGGTCTGCTCGCACCCAATCCCGATGCCCAGGCCGACGTGCTGCGTTTCGCGTACCGCGACGCGGGCATCCTGCCGACCACCGTCGACTACATCGAGGCACACGGGACGGGTACCGATCTCGGTGATCCGATCGAGGCCGACGCGCTCAGCCGTGTCGTCGGTCGTGGCCGTGACGACGACAAGCCGGCACTGCTCGGTAGTGCGAAGACCAACTTCGGGCACCTGGAGGCAGCGGCAGGCGCCGCGGGCCTGATCAAGGTCGTTCTGGCGATGCAGGAAAACAAGATTCCCGCGACGATCAACTACCTGGGTCCGAACCCGCACATCGACTTCGAGAAGGCACACCTGCAGGTGACGCCCGAGGCCACCGATTGGCCGCGCTACACCGGCAAAGCCGTCGCCGGTGTTTCCGGTTTCGGTTTCGGTGGTACCAACGCGCACGTCGTCGTCAAGGAATACGTGCCTGCCGAGACGGTAGTGGATGCCCCTGTCGTCGATGCACCTGTGGAAGACGAGAGCACCGTTGTGCTGGCCGTGTCCGGCGCGCTGCCGTCGCGTCGTCGTCGCGCAGCCGCTGATCTGGCCGACTGGCTCGAAACCGAAGAGGGAAGCAAGACGCCCCTCGCCGACGTCGCCCGCACACTTGCGCGTCGCAACCACGGCCGCTCGCGTGCCGCTGTTCTGGCGAAGACGCGGTCCGAGGCCATCAGCTCGCTGCGCGCCGTCGCCGCGGGCAAGCCCGCCCAGGGGGTCTTCTCGGCCGACTCGCCGTCGCCCAAGGGTGCGGTGTGGGTGTTCTCGGGCTTCGGCTCGCAGCACCGCAAGATGGCCAAGCAGCTCTACACGGAGAACTCGGCTTTCAAGGCAGCCGTCGACGAGGTCGACGCGCTGATCCAGGACGAGGCCGGTTACTCGATGGTCGAGATGTTCCTCGACGATGCAATCGAGTACAACGTCGAGACCGCACAGGTGGGAATCTTCACCATCCAGGTCGGTCTTGCCGCGTTGCTGCGTCACCACGGCGCCGAGGCGGAAGCCGTGGTTCCGCACTCGATGGGTGAGGCCGCTGCTGCGTACGTTTCCGGTGGTCTGAACCTGGAAGACGCTGTCCGCGTGATCTGTTCACGTTCACGGCTGATGGGTGAGGCCGAGGGCGCGCTCGTCGGCGACGACATCCGTCTGATGGCACTGCTCGAGTACAGCGCATCCGAGATCGAGGCGTTGCTGCCCACGTACCCCAAGCTCGAGGTCTGCGTCTACGCGGCTCCGACGCACACGGTGATCGGTGGACCGCAGCCGGACATCGAGGCGATCGTCGCGGCCGCCGAGGCTGACGGCAAGATGGCGCGTGTCCTGCAGACCAAGGGCGCCAGCCATACTTCGCAGGTAGATCCGTTGCTCGGTGAGCTTGCCGCGGAGTTGGCCGGTATCGAGCCGACGACGTTGAAGCTCGGTGTCTACTCGTCCGTCGACAAGGACACCTTCTATCGTCCCGGCCACGAGCCGATCCATCAAGAGGCGTACTGGGTCAAGGGTCTTCGCCACAGCGTGTACTTCACCAACGCGGTGCGCGGTGCGGTTGCCCACGGCCACACCACCTTCGTCGAGCTCGCACCCAACCCGGTGACGCTGATGTCGGTGGCGGCTACCGCTTTCGATTCGGGTCTGCACGACATGGAGCTCATCCAGACGCTCAAGCGTAAGGAAGACGAGTCCGCGGGTGTGCTTGCCGCTCTCGCGCAGCTGTACGTCCACGGTCATGCCGTGAACCTCGAGTCTCTGCTTCCCGCAGGCGATTTCGCTTCGGTGCCGCGCACCGCATTCGTGCGTAAGCCGTACTGGCTCGACATTCGCGTCAGTGCCGGCGGGTCGGCTCGCGTTCCCGGTTCGCACGTCGCTCTGCCCGACGGCCGTCACGTGTGGGAGGTCGACGCTTCGGCCGTCACCGACCTGGCGGTGCTCGTGACTGCCGCTGCCGGACAGGTTCTTTCGGACGTCGCTCTGACGGCTGCGGTTCCCCACGGTGAGCTGGCCGGTGCTGCGACCCTGACGACAACTCTCAACCCGCACCCGGGTGGAGCGTCGGTGCAGGTGCACGCTCGTGAGGGCGCTACGTTCCGTTTGCTGTTCGACGCCGTCGTCACGTCCGGTGAGCCGCTTCCCGAACTGGTCGTCAGTGCGCCGGTCAAGACCAGTGCGCCGATGGAAACCCTGGCCGAGGTCGTCGAAGACGCCGGAGACAAGTGGGATCCGAACGGTTCGCAGAGCCTCGACGACCGCCTCAAGATCGTCGTTGCCGAGTCGATGGGGTACTCGCCGGAAGATCTTCCGGCCGAGGTTCCGCTGATCGAACTGGGCCTCGACTCGCTCATGGCGATGCGTATCAAGAACCGCGTCGAGTACGAGTTCGACATTCCGCAACTCCAGCTCCAGGCAGTCAAGGACGCGAGCCTCAACGAGGTCAACAAGTACCTGCGCTACGCGATCGACAATCGCGAAGAGGTTCAGGCGATGGCCGACAAGCAGGCCGCGGAGAAGCTGGCGGCCGATGCTGCTGACGAGGACGCTGCTCCCGCCGAGGTGTCGGTGGAACTGCCGGCGACTGCTCCGGTTGCTGCCGCGCCTGCCGATCCCTCCCGTGCCGGAACTGCCGACGACGCCGGCTCCGACGTTCCGCCGCGAGATGCGGCCGAGCGCTTGACGTTTGCGACGTGGGCCGTCGTCACCGGGAAGTCGGCCAAGGGCATCTTCAACGATCTGCCGATCGTCGGTGACGAGGTCGCCGAGAAGCTGGCAGCTCGGCTTTCCGAGCGTGCGGGCGGCGAGATCACTCTCGACGACGTGCTCGACTCCACCACCATCGAAGAACTCGCGGACGTCGTTCGCCAGTACCTCGAGGACGACGGCAAGATCGACGGACTCGTTCGTACGCTGCGTGCTCGTCCCGAAGGCTCCACGGCCGTACCGGTATTCGTCTTCCATGCTGCCGGTGGTTCGACGGTGACGTACGAGCCTTTGCTCAAGCGCCTGCCTGCCGGCACGCCGATGTACGGGTTCGAGCGGGTCGAAGGCTCGATCGAAACCCGCGCTGCGGCCTACGTTCCGCTGCTTCGTGAGATCCAGGGCGACGGGCCGTACGTGCTGTGCGGCTGGTCGTTCGGCGGCGTGATGTCGTATGCGGTCGCGAAGTTGCTGCGTGAGCAGGGCGCTGACGTGCGTGTGGTCGGACTTCTCGACACCGTCATGGCCGGCGAGGTCGTGCCGGACACGGAGGCGGAACGACGCAAGCGGTGGGAGCGCTACGGCAAGTTCGCCAAGCGCACCTACAACCTGGATGTGCCGCTGCCGCTCGATGTTCTGGCTTCCACCGAAGCCGACGAGGATCAGATCCAGATCTTGATGGACATGATCAAGATGAGCGGCGCCAAGATTCCCGGCGGCATCATCGAGCATCAGCGGACGTCGTGGTTGGACAATCGCGCCATCCAGACGGCCGAGTTCAGCAGCTACGACGGCGACGTCGTGCTCTACATGGCCGACAAGTACCACGACGAGCTGATGACGCTCGAGCCTGCATTCAAGACTCGCAAGGCGGATGGTGGCTGGGGTGACTACGTGAAGAACCTCGAGGTCGTCTACATCGGCGGGGACCACCTGCAGATCGTCGACGAGCCGTACATCGCGAAGGTTGCGGCAGACCTCACCAACAAGCTGGCCCAGATCGAGACAGCTCAGACCAAAGCAGCGGAAACCGGAGTTCAGAAGTGACGACAACCACCGCGGAGAAGCTCGCTGAACTCCGCGAAAAGTTGGAGAAGGCAAAGGAACCCGGCTCGGCTCGGGCCATTGCCAAGCGCGATGCAGCAGGGCACAGTACGCCGCGCCAGCGCATCGACATGTTGCTCGACCCCGGTAGCTTCATCGAGATCGGCGCCCTGGTGAAGATGGCGGGCGAGGGCAACCCGTACAGCGACGGCGTCATGACCGGTCACGGAACCGTCGACGGGCGTCCGGTTGCCGTGTTCGCGCACGATCAGACGGTGTTCGGCGGTGCCGCCGGAGAGATGTTCGGCCGTAAGGTCGCGGCTGTCAACGACTTTGCACTGAAGGTGGGCTGCCCGGTCGTCGGTATCAACGATTCCGGTGGAGCCCGTATCCAGGACGCCGTTTCCTCGTTGGCCTGGTACGCCAACATGGGTTCACGTCAGGAGCCGCTGTCGGGCCTGTGCCCGCAGATCTCGGTCATCCTCGGCAAGTGCGCCGGCGGTGCCGTGTACGCCCCGATCAACACCGATGTCGTGGTCGCGACCGAAGAGTCGTACATGTTCGTCACCGGACCCGACGTCATCAAGTCGGTCACCGGCGAAGAGGTCAGCCTCGAGGACCTGGGCGGAGCGCGTAAGCAGGCGGAGTACGGAAACATCCATCACGTCGCTCCCGACGAGAAGGCTGCCTTCGACTGGGTGCGTGAGTACCTGAGCTTCATGCCGTCCTCGTGCCAGGAGAAGGCTCCGCTGATCAACCCGGGTCTCGAACCCGAGATCACCGAGTCGGATCTCGAACTCGATGCCTTCATGCCGGATGCCGACAACGCCGGCTACGACATGCACGACATCATTCTCCGGATCTTCGACGACGGAACCTTCCACGAAATCGGAGCCCAGGTCGCGCACAACGTGATCACCGGGTTCTCCCGCGTCGACGGACTGCCCGTCGGTGTCGTGGCCAACCAGCCCACCTACCTCAGTGGCGCCCTCGACGCGGACAGCTCCGACAAGGCCGCACATTTCGTGCGCCTGTGCGACGCTTTCAACATCCCGCTCGTGTTCGTCGTCGACACACCGGGCTTCCTTCCCGGCGTCGATCAGGAAAAGGTCGGCGTCATCAAGCGCGGCGGACGTTTCCTGTTCTCGTACATCGAAGCCACCGTGCCGAAGGTGACCGTGGTGGTTCGTAAGGCGTACGGCGGCGGTTACGCCGTCATGGGCTGCAAGCAGCTCGGTGCCGACATCAACCTCGCGTGGCCGACCGCACGTATCGCCGTGATGGGCGCCGAGGGTGCCGTCAACATCATGGGACGTCGTCAGCTCGCCGAGGCGGGCGAGAATGCTCCCGCAGTGCGTGCGCAGCTGATCAACTTCTACAACGAGTTCGTCGCGACGCCGTACATCGCGGCCGAGCGCGGATACATCGACGCGGTGATCGAGCCTTCGCAGACGCGTCTCGAAATCCGCAAGGCTCTGAAGTTGCTCAAGGACAAGACGATCTTCAAGAACCCGCGCAAGCACAACTTGATGCCGCTCTAATTCCGGCTGTCACCGAGAGCGTCGAACTGGCGGCGTAGCGCTTCTATCGCCGCCAGGACGGCGGGCCTCTCGCTGTCGGTCCGCCAGGCGAGGTAGATGTCGCGCCCCAACGGCGGAACCGTGTCGAGCATTCGAACACCTTCCGGCGGTACAACTCTCGCCAGTCGCGGAATCAAAGCGACGGCGAGTCCCTGAGCGACGAATTCGACCTGGGTGGGAAACTCGGCGACCTCGTACTCGATTCGAGGGTCGAACCCCTGCGCACGCAGGGTCCTGACGGTGAAGGTGTGAAAATCCGTTCCCCGCGTCCACGTCGCCCAGGCATGCTCGGACAGCTCGCTCAGTGCGACAACCTTGTTCTCCGCCAGCGGATGTGATGCCGGGAGTGCAAGTAGCGCCACGTCGTCGTACACGGGTGTGAAGGAGAGTCCGTCGGGAAGTTCGACGGGCAGAGTGCTCCAGCTGTCTACCACCACGACGTCGAGGTCGCGGCGAATCAGTGCGGGGAGCAGTTCTTCGGATTCGCCTTCGTTGAAGGTGATTTCGAGCTGGGGGTGTGCGTGCCTGATCTCGGCGATGGCTCGCGGCAGCACCGTCCTGCTGGGGGAGACCAGGGCGCCGATACGGACGCGGCCCTTCACTTCGCTCTGCAGCGACGCGATTTCCGCCTCGGCCTGAGCAAGCGTCGAGAGAACCTCTGCGGTTCGGCGCGCGAGGATCCGGCCCGCTTCGGTGAGTCGCACACCGCGGCCCTGTGGTTCGAGGAGCGGAACACCGACCTCGCGCTCGAGTTTGTTCAACTGCTGCGAAATGCCGGACGGTGTGACATGCAAGGTGCGGGCGGCTGCCGCCACTGATCCGTCCTCGGCGACAGCGTGCAGGGCGCGAAGTCTTTCGAGATTCAACACGGTAGTAATACTACTGAATATACGGTCTGAACATTTGCTTGTGCTGAATAGTTAGCGGCAGGAACATTGTCGAGTGACTACTCTGACCTCCGCGACTGCGCAGACACCGACACCCACCCGAACTCCTCGGGGGCGCATCGACCCTCGACTGCTTGTCGTGGGAGGCGCAGCTGCGATCTCGATCAGTTCGCTCCTCATCAAGCTGGCCGATGTCGGGCCTTCGACGGCAGTTTTCTTCCGTTGCTTCCTGGCTTTGCCGCCGCTGTTGTGGTTGGCGTGGCGGGAGTACCGCCGGGTGGGCAAGCCGAGTAGGCGGGCAGTCGTTCTGCAGGTGCTGGGTGGTCTGCTGCTCGGACTGGATTTCGCGTTGTGGTCGCAGTCGATTCTCATGATCGGCGCGGGTATGGCGAGCGTCGTCGTGAACGTGCAGGTGATCGTGGTGCCCACACTGTCCTGGTTGGTGTTCGGCAACAAGGTTCCGATGCGCTTCGTCTTTGCCCTGCCGTTCATGTTCACGGGAATCGCCTTGGCGGGCGGCGTGTTCGGGGGCGGGGGCACTGGCGACGAACTCCTGTGGGGAACGGCGCTCTCGCTCGTCTCCGGAATCGCCTACGGCGGCTACATCTTCGTGGTCGGCCGGACGGGCGAGGCGGATCGGGCAGCGAGCCAGGTGTTGATCTCGACGACGTCCGCGGGCATCGCCGGCTCCGTGATCGGATCACTGTGGGGCCGGATCGATTTCGTCCCGGGTTGGGAAGCGTTCGGCTGGCTCGCGGCACTGGCGCTGGTGGGCCAGGTGTTCGGCTGGATGCTGATGGGACACTCGCTCCCTCGGCTTCCCGCCGAGGTGGGCGCGACGCTCCTGCTCATGCAACCGGTGCTCGCCGTACTGCTGGCGGTTGTGCTGCTCGGCGAACGGCCAGGCCTTGGGCAACTACTCGGGTGCGTCGTCGTTGTCGGAGCGGTCTCGGCCGTCTCCGTACGTCGCACCCGAGCAGTCACCCGAGTAGGCAGCGCAGGCTAGTGCACCCGCATCTCGCCGGGCATCCACATGCCCGAGCGGGTTGCGGTGCCCGTCTCCACCTCTGCCGGAACAGCATTGGGGAAGTAGCGGTCGTACCGCTCGAGTGATCCCCAGTCCCGCGCCCAGTCGTCCTTCAGGTACGTCGGAACCGTCGTCGCACCGGCGAGGACCTCGGTGAACCCGAGTGGGCCACCGTTGTCCGCGGACTGCCAGGTGTCGGTGGAGCTGACGGCCAGGGGACGGTCCGGGAGGATGCGGAAGTTCGGCATCTCGGCCACACCGTTCTGATGTGTGAACGGACGTTGGCACGGGAACTGAAGGCCGACAGCCCAGTCCAGGAGGACCGGCTGCTCGTTGCCGATGTACGAGTTCAGGGACTCGAGCTTCGGCACGCGCGGCGGCGTGAATGCCATCCACTGATCGCCTGTGAGGTTGGGATCGAACGCGACCACTCGAACGGCGTCGGCGTCCGGCGCGAGTTCGTCGATGGGGATGCGGACGTTGCGCCACGACGGCGCGGGCCCGATGTCCCGCGGCATGTACGAACCCTGGACCTGCACGGTTCCGTCGGGCTGAGTTTTTCCGTACTCGACCAGCAGCGACTGGCCGTACGTGATCGCACCGGTGTTGTCGACGGACCACACGCGGCCCGCCACGGACATGACCACCAGCGGTGATTCTTCACTGCGAGTGGGCAATCCGTACCAACTCGAGATGAGGGAAGCAGGTTCCTGCACGCCGGGCTGGTAGCTGCCCATGACCGGCGTCTTCGACGGATCGAGACCGAAGGGGAGTTTGGCCGTGCTGCCGTTGACGCCGATGTTGCCGGTGCCGCCGCTGGTTCCGGCGCCGGAACCGGTGGCGAAGCTGGGGCCGACACTCTGGGTGTCGGTATTGCCCATGCCCTGCTTGACTTCGATGTAATCCGCAGTCAGATCGCTCGGAACCCCATTGGGGGAGAAGCCCTTCGAATCAACTCCGGACAACGGATCCTCGGCGTTGAATCCGGGAGCGGTGAGCGGCCGTAGATTCCCGGAATTGACGTCGGTCTCGACCAGAACGTCCTCGGCCATGCCGCAGGTCTTGCCCGCGAGTGCCTCGATGTTGCTTCGGCCCAGCGAGTACGCCGGGTACTGCGACACCGCTCCCTTGAGCAGCGAGAGCACCTCGAACAGGACCATCAGACCGGCGATCACGGTGAGCGGAGCGGCCGCGAACTTGCGAATTCGTCTGCCCTTGGCTGTGTTCGGCTTCTCGGGCGGAGCTGCAAATCCCTCACGCAGGTACTGCCAGGCGGCAAAGGCCAAGGCGAGAGCAAAGAGCGCGAGGAACAGTGTGTTGGATTCACGGCCGTCGTAGGAGATGGTCTTGTCGAACCACGGCACGCCGTAACTCGAGACGTACCAGTAGCCGTTGATACCGGCGAACGTCAACGCCAGCATCAGGAGCAGTCCGGCCACGAACACCGATCGGTTACGACGTGAGCGCAGGGCCGACGCGGACACGGCGACGGCGGTCAGCGCGGCGAGAGAACCGGCGATGCCCGCGTATGCACCGAAGTGGTGAGTCCACTTGGTGGGGTTGAACATCATCAGGAACATCGTGCCGAAGACGACGCCGACCAGGCGCCACGACGGACCGGTTGCCGCGCCGGGGACGCGGCCGCGGCGCAACAACACGAAGAGCGTCGTGAAGAGGCACAGGATCATCGTCAAGAACGCGAAGCGTCGGGCAACCGAGCCGTCGACGGTCTGGACGAAGAGGTAGTAGTAGCGCAGGAAGTCCTGGTACCACTCGAGATTGGGGCCGATGATCGTTCGGACGCGCGTGGCTTCCATGACGCCGGCAAAGGTCTGATCGGCGAAGATGACCACCAGCACGATGGTTCCGGCAGCGGCGATCGGAGCGAGAAGCGGCAGTGTGCCGACCAGTCGGTGACGCTTGACGACGATGCGCACCAATGGGCGCACACCGGCGAGAAGAGCTGCGATACACATCAATCCGGTGGGCGCGGCGGCAAGAGTGAAGGCACCGATCAAGATTGCGGTGGCCGCGGGAAGCAGGCGTCCGGTGGCGATGGCGCGCTCGATGGAGCACCAGGTGAGCAGTGCGCCGAGAGCCACGATGGGCTCGGGGCGAAGACCGTTGTTGTATGCCAGCCAGAAGGACAGGAACACCAGCCCGCCGGTCCACAGGGCGACGTTGCTCCGGCGAACCGCCCGGCCGAGACGCGGGACGACCTCGCGGCTGATGACCATCCAGCAGAGGATTCCGGCGAGCAGAGCGGGCAGGCGCATGAACGGGCTCGCGGTCGAGATCTTCGCCATCACGGCCAGCACTTCGTAGTACCAACCGAACGGAGCCTCGGGAACGCCGAACCAACGGAAGTAGTTGGCCATGTATCCCGCGTCCGGCGAGACTCGGGCCATGGTGAGGAGATAACCGTCGTCGGCGGTGTTCGCGCCGATGAAGTGCCAGACGACCAGTGTGCCGACCACAACTCCGTCGATGCCGGAGAACTTCCACCAGCGTGCGGGCAGGAAGCGTCGGTGCTTGCGGCCGTCGGTGCCGTCGAGGCGGGCCAGGGCGATGAGCGCGACGATGGTCGAGAGGACGGCCACGATCATCGCGACCAGCTTCAGGACGCTGGGGCTCGACGAGAATCGTGAGTCGATCGTCATCGAGAAGCCGAGGCCGTCGGGGGCAGCGCCGTCGGGCAGATCGCTGAAGACGCCGACCACCTGCGGGCGGAAGTCGCCGTCGAGCTGGCCACGAATCGGGTTGCCGTCGGGATAGGTCAGTCCGACGAACTCGGCGGCGGTCCGATTGACGTCCGAGCTGAACGCGATGGCTCCGCAGCGACTCGACTCGACGTCCTCGCGCGCCGCCGAAGCGACCACGACATTGCGATCGAGCACGTCGACGCTGGTCGCGGACACGCGGACGAACATCGACGAGAGTGCGGCGCCGTCGCCTTGAGCAGGCGCTGTCGACATGAGGATGCCGCCGCCCTCGGGCAGCGAGCTGACCGCGGTGCAGGGGATCGACGCGTTGACGTCGATGGGAACCTGCGCCATCAGAGGTGCCTCGACGTCGCCGATCACGCCGTTCTGTGGCCAGTTGACCGTCGCCGTCGTCTGCACGACAGGAAGCAACGGAGTTGCCAGTGCGAGTACGAAGCCGAGCAAGCCGGCGATGATCGCGACCCATCGAGTGCGATGGAAACGCTCGCGGGCATCCTGACCAGCAGGAGGCGGCGAACTCGAAGTCTGAGGTGAAGCTGTCACGGCGTCGGGCACGGCTACCGATGGTATGTCAGGGCTGAGCGTGGACCTACCGTGCCCGGGTGGTTGGTAGGTCCACGCGTAACAGTTACGACTGGTAACGAATCGGGCCCGGTGTCCAGGTGCCCGACCGGGTCTCGGTGGTGACGTTCATCTGCGCGGGAACCGCGTCCGAATCGAGCGGTGTGTACTGCTCGAGCGAACCCCAGTCCCGATCCCAGTCGTTGTCCAGATAGGTGGGCAACGCTCTGGCCGAGAGCAGTTCGCTGGTCCAACCGAGTGGTCCGCCGCCGTAGTGGTCCTGCCAGGCGTTGGTGGACTCTGCGCCGATGCGGTCGGGCAGGATGCGCCACTCGGGGATCTCGGCGACGCCGTACAGATGATCGACCGGACGTTGGCACGGGAAGGCAAGACCGACGGCCCAGTCCATCAGGACCGGATCGGTGGATCCGACGACGTCCTGCAGCGTGCGCATCGTCGGCACTCGCGGCGGTGTGACCGCCAGCCACTGGTCCGCACTGATGTCGGTGTCACTGGCCACCAGACGCACGGTGTCGGCGTCGGCGGGCAGCTGATCCATCGGAACTCGCAGGTTGCGCCACGACGGCGACGGGCCGATGTCGATCGGATCGACTCGTCCCAGCGCGTCGACGCTTCCGTCGGGCTGCTTCTTGCCGTACTCGACCTGCAAGACCGCGCCGGGGGTGACGATGCCGTCGGAATTGACGTAGCGAATACGTCCCGCAGCCGCGACGGTGAGGAGCGGTGCGGCGTCGTTGCGCTCGGGTAGTGAGTACCAACCGGTGGTCAGCGACGCGTTCTGGGGTGCTCCGTAGCTGCCGAGCACCGGCGTCTTTGCGGGATCGAGCCCGAACGGGAGCGCGACGTTGCTGCCGTTGACGCCCGCCGTGGACTGCGAGCCGCCGGCAGTTCCGGATCCGGTTCCGGGCGTGGTGGTGGTGCCGGACTGAGATGTGGTCGTGTCGAGGCTGTTTGCACTACCTGCCGTCGAGTCTTCGGCATCGGCCGTGAGATCGCCTGCGACCCCGTCCGGGGAGAATCCGGTCGATTCGCTTGCGCCGAATGCACCGGCGCCGGCGAGATCGGTGGGCCTGTCGACCAATTGCAGAACGCCGGCGTTCGGATCGGACTCGACGAGTACCTCGCCTGCGAGACCGCAGCTGCCACCGAAGACCGATTCGATGTTGGACTTGCCGATCGAATACGCCGGGTACTGCGCGACCGCTCCCTTGAGTAGGGACAGCACCTCGAAGAGCACGACAGCTCCCGCTGCGATGGTCAACGGTGACGGGGCGAGGAGGCGAAGGCGCCTTGTCTTCTCGACGCTGTCCGTCTTCTCGACGCCGTCTTCTGTGCTGTTTCGCTCGCGCGGCTCCATGACGTGGTACCAGGCTGCCAGCAGCAGCGCGAGGATGGTGAGACCGAGGAAGGCCGTCGAGAATCCCTTGCCGGCGATTGACGGCGGCTTGTCCCACCACGGGACGCCGTAACTCGAGACGTACCACCAGCCGTTGGAACTCGTGAACGCCACAGCGAGGATGAACAGGATGCCAGCGGCGAACAGCGCGCGGTTTCGTTTGGAACGCATGCTCGACGCACTCACACCGACGGCAGCGAGCACGGCCACCGTGGCGGCCAGCCCGGCGTACACGCCGAAGTGGTGAGTCCACTTCGTCGGGGTGAACTGCATCAGGAGCAGCGATGCGAACACGATGCCGAGGATTCGGCGCGACGGTCCGATCGCGGTGCCGGGGATCCGGCCCTTGCGCAAAATCATCATCACGCAGAAGACGAGTCCGACGATCATGACGAACATGCCGAAGCGGCGCGCCAGTGAACCGTCGGGGGAAATGGTCATCAGTGCGTCCCACCGCAACCGTTCCTCGAACCACGGAACGTTCGGTCCGACGGCGGTTCGCACCCTGGTGGATTCGAGAACTGTCGCGAGGGTTTGATCTGCGAAGACGGCGACGAGCACCACGGTTCCGGCCGCGAGGATCGGCATGATCTGGGACAGGAAGCCGACGCGCTTGCCGCGGGCGATCAGGATCTGCAGGATCGGCCGGGCGCCGGCGATCAACGCGCCGATCGCGATCAGGCCCGAAGGCCCGGCGGCCAACGAGAATGCGGCGATCAGCACCGCCATCGCGGCGGGCAACAGACGTCCGGTGGCGATGGCGCGTTCGATGGAGCACCACGTGAGCAGAGCGCCGAGGGCGATGATGGGCTCGGGACGCAGGCCGTTGTTGTACGGCAACCAGAAGGCGAGGAACACGAGCCCGCCGGTCCAGATGGCAACCTTGTTGCGGCGCACCGCAACACCGAGTCGCGGTATCACCTCGCGGCTGATCACCATCCAGCACAGAATGCCGGCGATCAACGCGGGAAGGCGCATCCACATGCTCGCGGTGCTGACCTTCGCGAACAGAGCCAGCACGTCGTAATACCAACCGAAGGGCGCTTCGGGGACGCCGAACCAACGGAAGTAGTTCGCCATGTACCCCGAGTGCTCCGAGACTCTGGCCATGCCGAGCAGGTAGCCGTCGTCGGAAGTGTTGGCGCCGAACACATGCCAGAGCGCCAGCGTGCCGATAACCAGGGCGTCGATGCCGGTGAACTTCCACCACCGTGCCGGTAGGAACCGCCGAGCACGACGGCCGTCGACGCCGTCGATCCGGTGCAGTGCGTACAGCGAGACGATGGTCGAGAGTGCCGCGACGATCATCGCGAACAGTTTGAGAAGTGTGGGGCTGGACGAGAACCGAGAGTCGACGTCCATGTGGGCGGACAGTCCGGCGGGCGCTGCGCCCTGCAGGTCGGTGAAGATGCCGACCACCTGTGGGCGGTAGTCGCCGGTCAAGGTGGCGCCGACGCCGTCGATTCCGGTGACGGCTGCGACGGTCTGCTCGGAGTTGGTCGTGATGGTGAGCGCGGTGCATCCGCTCAGTTGATCGAGCGGGGCCGAGATCAGCACCGAATCGCGAGTGAGTGCTTCGAGGCGGTCGGCCGTGGTGCGGACGGTGAGGCCGCGAGCGTTTCGGTCCGGCGCACCGTTCGGCATGGTCGAGAGCAGTGTGCCGCCGCGCTCGCCCAATTGGCCGAAGGTCGAACACGGGATGCTGATGTCCAGCGATGTGGGCGAGTAGGAGATCAGCGGCGACGAGACGCTGTTGACGGTCCCACCCTGCGGCCAGTCGATGCTCGCGGCTTCCTGCTTGACGGGCAGGAAGGGCGTCGCGAGTGCAAGTAGCAAGCCCAGAAGGCCGGTTACTATCGCGATGAGTCGTGCCGTCCGGACTCTCTGGGAATCCGATTCTCGGGGAGCGTCGGGGCCAGTGGGCACGGGTTTCGGGGGCACTACTACTTCAGACGGCACAAGGAACGATGTTAGGCGAGTGCGGGCCCGCACATCCTGAGAGAACTACTCAGGATGCAACTTCCTGTTCGGATTGTGGTGTTTCAAGTGTTCGGGCGATGGTGTCGAGTGAAATACCCAACACTTCCGCGACCGCGCTGATGGTGAAGAAGGCGGGTGTCGCGATGCGTCCGGTTTCGATCTTGCGCAGAGTTTCGACCGAGATCCCGGCGTCGAGCGCTATTTGAACCATGCTTCGGTCCCCCCGCGCAGATCGCAGGAGTTCACCCAGTCGTAGTCCTCGTTCGAGTTCTTCCGCCGTCAGCGGCACGCGCACCATGTGCTTATAGTAATACCGGTATAGTTATTCGACAAGGAAGGTGTTCGAGATGGTCGAAATCAAGACCGCAGGCGAAATCGAGGCGATGGCGGCGGCGGGAAGTATCACGGCGCAGGCTCTGGCTGCGGCGCGTGCGGCGGCGAACGTCGGGGTGACGTTGCTCGAGCTGGACGCCGTTGCCGCGGAGGTTATCTCGGCGGCCGGTGCCTCGGCGCTGTTCTTGAACTACCGGCCGGCAACGGCGCCGACACCGTTCCCCGGCGCCATTTGTGCGAGTGTGAACGATGCCGTGGTGCACGGTATTCCGAATGGGTACCGACTCCGTGACGGTGATCTGGTCAGCATCGACTGCGGTGCGAGACTCGACGGTTGGTGTGGTGACTCCGCCATCAGCTTCACCGTCGGGCAGGGGAGCAGTGAGGATCAGGCACTGATCGACGCGACCGACGGGGCACTTGCCCGTGGCATTGCCGCCGCTCAGCCCGGAAACCGATTGGGCGACATCGGTGCCGCGATCGGACAGTACGCGCGCGGCCGCGGCTACGGCATGCTGGCCGATCACGGTGGGCACGGCATCGGCCGCGAGATGCACGAAGGGCCGGACGTGCCCAACGAAGGTCGAGCAGGCAAAGGCTTCCGGCTGCGGCCCGGCCTGGTCATCGCGATCGAACCGATGCTCATCGCCGACGGAAGCGACGACTACCGGCACGACGCCGACGGGTGGACCCTCCGTACCGTTTCGGGCGCCAGGGCTGCGCACAGTGAGCACACGGTCGCGATCACCGAAGACGGTCCGGTGATCATGACCCGCTGATCAACCCTGCAGTTGGCTAGCTCTGGTTCGAGGTCTTGCCGCTCACGAGGTCTCGTACGTCCCACACCCACACGTCGTCGACGCGCTTGGCGTCGAAGCCGACCAGCTCGTCGACCGTGTGGCGCAGGGCGTCGTCGCCGGAGAATCGGGGAAGCACCAGGACGTCGGCGTGCCAGTACCGCAGGTCGGTCAGCGCGTTGGCTCTGGTGCCCACGTCGATCAACGGAACCTTGCCGGTTTGTTTGGCATTGACCAGCAGGGTCGAGGTGGGCCGGGACTCGGCGCCGTAGATTCCGGCGCGGGTCTTCGAATCCGGGCCGACGAAGTACCCGCCGGCGATGGGGAAGCCGAAGTCGGCGTCGACCTGCCAGCTCAGTGCGCGGGCGTCTTCGGCGCTCGCGACGGGGACCGTCACCAAGGTGCCGTCGCTGACGTAGTTCTCCCACGAGCCGCTGGTGATGAATGCTGGGGTCGCAGATCGCTGATCGGCGTCGATGGGCGTCGGGATGAGGGGAATCATCGCGACGGCGAGCGCCACCAGCCAGACACCGGCCGCCGTGCGGCGCGGTCCACGAAGTTCGACGAAAGCGCGGTAGGTGCCGAGGGTGAGCAGCAGTCCGATCGCCGGAATCGCGCCCATGGCGAATCGGGATTCGAGCACCGATTCGAACAACGGCAAGTCGGCAAGGAGTTTCCACGGCAGGGTGATGCCGGTCTTGTCACCGTCGATGGTCAGTTCTGACCCGAGTGAGAGCACACCCATGACGACGATCACGGCGGCCGCAGCGCGGGTCAGGCGGATGCGCCACAACCACACCGTTGCACCGAGAAGCAGGAGCACCAACGGCCAGCCGAAGTACGCGTTCTCCTCGGTCGGGTTCATCCGGAACTCCGCGCCCTCGGGATCGCCCGCGACCGATTCGGTCGGGAACGTGGTGAGTGCAGCGGTGTCGTTGCCGGCCTGACCGTGTGAGACGCCGTCGTAGCTCGCCGGGCCGAAGAACTGCGACCACAGCGGCACCGCGGTGATCAGGAGTGTGACTGCGCCGCCGATCACGAGGCCGGGCATCGCGCGCTTGATCGCCTGGCGGGACTTGGCCAGGTCGGGCAGGGCGTAGGCGGCGCCGAACACCATGGCTGACATCGTGAAGATGAGGAGCGGCTCTTCGCCGAGGAAGATCTGCCACGCGACGAGTAGGCCGAGAACGATTCCGTCGCGAACCGGACGCTTGCCGTTCGAGATGCGTACTACCTGCAAGAAGATGAAGGGGAGTACGAAGAAAGCGACGAAGTTCGGATGACCGTTGGCGTGCGAGATCATGGCGGGCGCGAATCCGCAGAACCCCGCTCCGACGGCGGCGGCGATCTTGGAGCGGACGGAGACACCGGTCAGTACGTGCCGCGAGAATGCCCAGTACCAGGCGATGGCAGTGCCGCCGAGGCCGGCGGTCAGCCCGATCGCATACGTGGCCGTCGGTCCGAAGATCAGCGTGATCGGGGCCAGCGGGATGCTGATGCCGAACATCGCGGTGTTGGCCATCAGGTTCACACCGAGCGGGTAGTTCTGCAGGTCACTGAACAGCGGGCTGCGGAACTGGGCGAGCGCGTGGGCGGTGTCGGCGAAGAACCATTCCCACATCGCCTGATCGCGTCCTGCGTTGAAGAGGTAGCCGGACTGAAGATCGCTCCACAGGTTCGACATCACGTAGATCGCTGCGACGGTGAACGTCGCCATGATCGCGAGGTCCACAAGACGCCCGCGCTGGACGACCGAGCGCCGCACTGCTGAACGGACCCGCCCTGGACGTGCTTCTTCGAGCAGTTGGACGTCGGGCAAGGTCTCGGTCATGCAGTCGGTGCCTTTCGGTTCTGGCGCCCATCCCTGAAGTCGCAGTTCTCAGAAGTTCGGGGTGGCCTATTTAGGTCTCGATTCGATAACTTCCACTGTCAGAGTAACGAACAAAACGGTTCGCGTCCGCGAGCGGGCGTAGTCAGCGGGACAAACCGGTCCGCCCGACTTGTCCGGAAAGTAATGTTTTCGTGCATCGTTTGACGGGTTCGTGACCGGGGTATCGCAACAAGGATCTTGCTCGCGTTTGTTCAGGCAGCCCCGACGAATCCCATCCTCGACGAAGAGTTGGAACCTACGTCCGGGGCCTATACCGGATGGGATGGTGCTTGTGCATGTCGAAGACAGCAGTTCGCAGTAGCGCAGTGGGAGCAGTGGCCCTGTTGGCCGTTGTCCTGGGGGGTGGGACGGCGTCGGCAGGCGTCGACAACACCAGTTCGATCACCGACGTCAAAGGAAATCGGATAGAGGTCTACCAGGCTGATACCGCTATCCACGTCTTTCCACCTCTCGACAGCTCACCGCTGAGCGTCGAGTTCTTCCACGACGGGGTTGCCGGCGTGAAGATCGACGGGCCGGACGCAGCAAGTTTCACCGGCACGAAGCTGACGATCGGTTATCAGATCGGCTATCCGATCGCGTTGACCGGCGCGACGGTCGTTCTCAACAGCCCCGGTCTCGACTGGGCGATCGACAATGGCACCGACATCGGCATCGGACTCATTCCGGACCCCACGCTGGGCGTCGACTTCTCGAATCACGTCATCCTCGGCGGCGACATCATTCCGTCACAGGAACTTGACGTCGATCTGGCGCCGGGCGGTATCACCGACGTCGCGCTGCTCGAAGATCAGGAATTCGACGGTCCCGAAGCGGCCGTTCGGCTTTCCGGAGTTCACGGATACGTACAGGGAGCAATCGGGCCGGTGACCATCAGGCCGTACGCGAAGGCTGTCACCTCGAATGGCGATACCGTAGTCACTTACGGTGTGCCGCAACGGTTGTAGCGCAGTACCGGCGCTCCCGCCGTCACGCTGCAACAGCGTGGTGGTGGGAGCGTTCCGCGCTGTGAGTGGTTGACGCGGTGCCACGAATAGGCTCCGCGTCCGCCCAATGAGCGCTGCGGGAAACACTCACGAGCTTCGCGACCAGTCGTGCCGCGATCCACACGAGGTACACGGCGGTGATCAGAAGCAGGAGTGCCCAGTCGTGCGCGAAGAATCCGACTATCCCGCCGATCGTGAACGCGAGGGCGACAAAGACGACGCGCCCGCCCACGTCGGTCTCGACCAGATACTCGGGTTCGACCGGGTCGTCGGGTTCGCTCGATTCATCGACGTCCCCAGCCGATTCGGCTCTGGACTTCTCGTGGTGTTCGGTCGGGATCTCGAGCAGTTCGCCCCATTCGAGCACCGCAACGGTGTGCGCGGTGTCGGTCGGGATCGCGCGGTAGTCGCGAGACTCGGACACGTCGATGAGAGCCCTTGCCAGAGTGAGGACTTCGATGCGGTTGCGAATCGCGACACTCAACACTTCGTGAAAGGCCTGCTCGCGCCCGAACGGTTTGCCACGTGCAATGACCAGAACATGCTCTGCGGAATCGAGAACTGCACGATGCGGTACAAGCTCGCGGCTTTGCGCAACGAGTTCGCTCACTGTCATCACCTACCCCGCCGGTGGTTGATGCGGCCGTTTGCTCGACTGCGCTTGGAGGGGCTGAGTACCCCGGCAGTTTCGGAAACAAACTCGCCGGGTGGCGTGTCAGATTTGCGCAGCCGGGGCCGAGAGTGCTCCGAGACAACTTTCGATCAGGTCGGCCACGATGACGTGAGCACGTTCTCGGCTGTCGACGCGGCCCTCCCAGGTGGCAAAAGTGACGACGGCGAGCACGGTCAGAGTTCCCGCCCGAAGCTCGGCGATTTCTGCCGGCAACGAGGACGCAGCGACGATCCGTCGCTGGACTTCGCGGAAGCTCTCGGCCTGCATGTGATCGCGGATGGTCGACGACATGGCCGGGTCGAAGATCGACTGCACCAGGAACCGTGCGTACAAAGTGCCCTCACGGTAGATGGTCTGTTCCGCCAACGGCAGGACCAGAGCCTCGACGAGAGCACGCATCGTGGGCGGATCCGACTCCAGATCCAATGCATCGAGCAAGTCACGCCGACGGTCACCGGCAGGTCGCATTCTGGACTCGACGACCGCCGCCAGCAAACCCTCGCGTGAACCGAAGTGATACTGCGCAGCCGACTTGTTGGCCTGCCCGGCTTCGGTCTGAACATCTCGAAGCGTCAGAGCGGCCAGACCTCGCTCGGCAACCAGACGCTCGGCTGCATCGATCATTGCCGCTCGGGCATCGGTTCGGGTCACGGTATGAAGTTAGGGGTGCGCCGGGGTCGCGTCAACGACCCCGGCGGTAAGCCTTTTGTGACGTATCTCCTGGTTAGATCGCGTCAGAGCGGGTAACGACCACAAACGGACCCTGCTCTGTGACGGTGAATCGCGGATCGTCGAACAGTTCCTTGGGGAACGTGACCGTGTAGCGGCGGACGTTCGGGTCGTTGGGATAGACGTCCTCGGCCAACCGCAGGGTGTATCCGTCGGCGCCCTGGCGGAAGACGAAGGCGTCGGGGCTGCGCCACGGCGCCGAGTCCAGTGCAGCTATCAGTTCGTCAGGGGTCTTCAGTTCCGACCACTGCTCGATCAGCGCGGCGCGGGCGCGGAAGTCGGCGAGCGGGTTCGCGTAGTGCGACGTCAATCCTTGGAAGCCGAAGTACGGGTAGAAGCTCAGGAAGCCGATGTCGGCAGTGAGCACCACCGTGTCGTGGGGTTCGCGTCCCAACTGCTCACGGATGATCCGGTCGATGTCGGCGTAGTTGGCTTCGGCCCCGGGTGGCCTCTTGTCGCCGCGCTCACCGTTGCCGTCGGTATCGCTGTATGCCACAGCGATATCCGGTGCCAGCACCTGCGGGATGTTCTGCGCGAAGGCGATGGCTCCGATGACACCGAGTGCAACCAGTACCGCTTTGACACGGGGATTTTCGCTGGTGGCCAGGACGATCCAGCCGGCGAACTCGAAGAAACCGAACACACCGGCGGCGGCAAGCAGTCCGATCAGCACTGGCTCCAGCCGGAATCCGAGGAGCGTGCTGCCGGCAACGGTGAACGTCATGGACAGCAGCGCCCACAGATAGACGGCAATGACACCGATACCGAGTGCTCGGGCGCGGCGGGAGAACAGGAACCGCGAAATCAGCCAGACCGTGCCGAGTAGGCACAGGCCGCCGACGAGCGAGAAACTCAGCATCGGGAAGGGCAGCACCGCACCGGAATCGGGGAGGTAATGCATTGCCGTGCCGGATTCTGCGGTGGCACCGGAGAGTGCCTTCAACAGGTACGGAGTCCAGACGGTCAGAGCGACCAGTCCGGAGATCACGGCGATGACAGCGAGCCTGACGAGGGGGCCAAGCGCGGCTTTCCACGTGTTCTGGGCGCGTGCGGCAAGTACTGCGGCAACGACGGCCATCAGAGTCACGGCGAATGCGGCGAATCCGAGGTACAGCGTGTAGACGGTTGCGGCGAAACCGAGGAACAGGCCCGTTCCGAGAATTGCGCCGGCTCCGGCAAATCGAGAGGCACCCGGGCGATCGAGAGCCCCCCACGCCAGGATCAGCACCGGCGGGATCAGGAGGTTGATGACGGCGCCGTACGCCTCGGGAGAGTTGTACGCCAACACGACGGCAGTGACGGCCAGTGCTGCGACAACGGCCCAATCGCGTCGAATCAGCTTGGTCCACAACACGAGTGCGACGACGGCGACGACAGCCAGGGAACCGATCGCATAAGGCTTGAAGGCTTCCCAGCCGTCCATGCCCAGTAGGTTCGCGACGCGTCCACCGATCCAGAACCAGCCGGCCGGGTAGAACGGCGGCAGATCCACGTACGTCATGTCCTGCAGCGCAGCAGAATCCGTCAACCGGGTCAGGTATTCGGTGCGAAACTGCTGATCGACGGAGACGCCGTGCAGATACAGACTTGTCGCCGCGAGGGGAAGACCGAGCGTCGTGGTGACGAAGCCGGAGAGCCCTGCCCACGAGAGGAGCTTCGCGACCCGCTCGGCTTTGCGGGCGCGGAACATCAGAACCGCGATACCGATCACCGCGATGCAGAGCACCTGCAGGACCGTCGTGACCGCCTGCGTGACGTTGGACGATGTGAACGCCGGCCACTGCACTCGGCCGAAAGCAAAGAGCCCGACAGCGGCTACAACAGCGGCGACCAGCGCTCCGAGGACCATTTCCACCACCGTCGCCGTGGCATTACGCCACGGCGACGGGGTCGAAAGGTCTGTACTCGGAGCAGTTGTTGTTTCTGGCACGGGAGGAGCTTAAACCGGCAACTTCCGGAAGATCGGGCGCGGCACGTGGCGAAGACCCATCATGACGAAGCGCCACGGGCCGGGAGTCCAGACGATTTCCTTGCCCTTGTCCGAGGCGGCAACAGCGAGCTTCGCGACGATGTCCTTGTTGACCGTCAGCGGAGCTTCCTTGACGTGGGCGCTGAACTGGGTGCGCACCATGCCGGGGCGAACGACGGTTACCTGCGGTCCGAATTCCGCGAGAGCCTCGCCGAGTCCGAGGTAGAAGCCGTCCAGGCCCGCCTTGGTGGAGCCGTAGACGAAGTTGGCACGCTTGACGCGCTCGCCGGCAACCGACGACATCGCGATGATCTTGCCGAAGCCCTGAGCCTTCATCTTCTCGCCGAGAAGAACGCCGACCGAGACGGACGCGGTGTAGTTGACGTTTGCCACCAGAACGGCCTTGCGCTGGTTCTGCCACAGCTCTTCGGAGTCACCGTCCAGCGCGAAGGCGACGATGGCGACGTCGACGTCCCCGTTGGAGAACGCCTGGTCGATGACCTTCGGGTGCGATTCGAAATCAACGGCGTCGAAGTCGATGAGCTCCACCGAGGTGGCGCCCTTCGCTTCGAGCTGCTTGACCGCAGCTTCGCGTCCCGGGTCGCCGGGAAGAGCCGCCAGAATGACGCGGAGCGGCGCCTTCTTCAGGTATTCCTCACAGATGGCGAGGCCGATCTCGGAGGTTCCACCGAGAAGCAAAACGGTTTGCGGGTTACCTACAGCGTTGATCACAGTTCCAGCCTTCTGGACATATCGGAGGCGAAAACGCCTGTGGGGTCGTACTTGCGGCGCGTCGCGATCCACTCGTCGATGCGCGGATACATGGCGTGGAAGGTTTCCGCGGACGTTCGCGAATCCTTGGCCGTGTAGAGGCGTCCACCGAATTCGAGGACACGCTTGTCGAGTTCGGTGACGAACTCGTTCAGGCCCGGCTTGATACGGAAGTCGACGCAGATGTTCCAGCCCGGGATCGGGAAGCTCAGCGGCGCCTGGTTGCCCTCGCCGAACAGCTTGAACACGTTGAGGAACGAGTAGTGCCCGCTGCGCTGGATGTCGACGATGATCTTCTTGAATTCGTCGACGGCCTCGGGCGGAACCACGAACTGGTACTGCAGGAATCCGTTGGATCCGTACGCGCGGTTCCACTCACCGAACATGTCGAGGGGGTGGTAGAACTGCGTCAGATTCTGGACCTTGCCGCGATACTTGCCGGACTTGCGGAACCAGACCTCACCGATCGCGGTGAAGTTGAACTTGTTGGCCAGCCCGTTCGGGAAGACGTCGGGGAACGTCAGCAACTGCGGTGCATCGAATGCGAGCGGGTTCTTCTGCAGCTTGGCCGGAAGCTGATCGAGCTTCGCCAACGATCCGCGCGAGACTGCCGCACGACCGAGCTTCGGGGGCGCGGAAATCGCGTCGAACCAGGCGCTCGAGTACTCGTAGTTGGCCTCGCTGCCGTCGCTGTGCAGCGCGATGGTCTCGTCGAGGCTGTTGGTGACGTCGCCGTCGGCAATGAAGTACGCCGTCTCGGTCGGTGTCATCTTGATGGTGGCGCGCAGGATGATGCCCGTCAGGCCCATGCCGCCGATCGTGGCCCAGAACAGCGCGGCCTTGGGATCGTTGCGCCCGCCCTTGGGGGTGAGAGTGCGAACCTTGCCGTCGGCCGTCAGCAGATCCAACGACACGACGTGGTTGCCGAAGCTGCCCGCGCTGTGGTGGTTCTTGCCGTGGATATCCGAGCCGATGGCGCCGCCGATCGTGACCTGGCGAGTACCCGGCAGGACCGGAACCCACAGGCCGAACGGCAGAGCAGCCTTCATCAGCTGATCCAGATTCACGCCGGCGTCGACGTCCACCAGAGCGGTGTCGCGATCGATGCGATGAATGCGGCTGAGTGCATTCATGTCGACGACCAGCCCGCCGGCGTTCTGCGCCGGGTCGCCGTACGAGCGGCCGAGGCCGCGCGCGATGACGCCGCGTCGCAGATGCGAGGGCTTGGAATCGTTCTGTTCCGCAACCTGGGCGACCGCGTTCGCGATCACTTCCACGTCGGGGGTGGACAGCACCTGTGCGGTGGTGGCGGCGGTGCGTCCCCAACCGGTGAGGGTGCGGGCTTGGGTGTGGAGAGCCGGCTTCGGCGTCTCTTCTGCTGTCGTGGACATCAAGGTAGAGGTTACCTGGGAGTAGTGCCGACGGCTCCGACTCGAGTGGTTACTCTCGTCGTCGTGCCCGAAACACCTGCAAGTCACCAGCACGAACCCCACGTCCCGCTGCCCGTCGAGATTCCTGTCACGACGGACATCGCCGACGACGCGATGGACCTGAAAACGCAGATCGTCCGGTTCGTCGCGACGGGTGGGCTGTCGGCGGTCGTGGACTACGGGCTGTACGTGCTGCTCTTTGCGTTGGGATTGCCGCGCGTCGCCGCAAAATCGCTGAGCTTCGTCGCGGGCACCACGACGGCGTACCTCATCAATCGTCGGTGGACGTTCAAGGCCGAGCCTTCTCGCGCCCGCTTCATCGCGGTTGTTGCGCTGTACGCGGTCACTTTTGCGGTCCAGGTCGGACTCAACGAAGTGATGGTCCATGTCTTCGACGAACATTGGTGGCGGACACCGCTGGCCTTCGTCATCGCGCAGGGCACCGCGACGGTCATCAACTTCATCGTTCAGCGGGCAGTGATCTTCAAGATCAAGTAACGGTTCGGGGTGGATTAGCGCATTCGTCCGGTTTCGTGGGAGAGAATCGAGCCCATGATCATCGTTCTCGATTCTTCGGCCCTGACCAGGGGCGCACGGTTCGACGCCGCCATCGCCGACGCTCGCGCACTCGGACACCGCGTCGTCGTGCCGCGATTGGTCGTTCTCGAAGTTGCGAGTCGCTATCGCGAGGAATCGGCGGAGATGATCGCGGCCCTGAGCGTCCAGGCGCGCATGTACGACCGACTGGGATTGCGGCGCGACCTCACGAGATTCGTCGACGCAGCTCACGACAAGGCCGACGGCTATGTCGACGATGTGATCGACGACCTCGTGGCGATCGGTGTCGAAGTGGTCGATCCAGTCGACGTGTCGCATCTCGAGGTGGCCGAGAGGGCGATCTCGTTGCGTCGGCCCTACACCGACAAGAAGAAACGTGACGGATATCCGGCGACCCTGAACTGGCTGACCGTGCTCGATCTTGCCGACCGGAACCCGGGCGTCGACGTGATCTGGGTCAGTTCCGACGCACGGGCGTACGGCGACGGCGAAGACGGGGTCTGGCACGCGGATCTCGCGCGTGAACTGGCGGCGCGCGGCCTCGAGTATCGGATCCGGTGGGCGTCGGACATCCCGCTGATCGACGGACCGGTGCAGGTGGAGCAGGTGGCTGAGGTCGCACCCGAGGCCCCGGTTGCTCAGGGCTTCGTGGAGCCGGAAGCGGTCGTTCCAGCAGAGATTCCCGAACCCGCGGCCCCTGTGGTTCCCGCAGCGCCCGTCGTTCCGGAGGCACCGCCATCAGCTCCCGCACCCAAGCCCGTACAGCGCGCAGCGCGGACGAGAGTTGCGCCGCAGCGCATCGAACCCGCCCCGAAAGCTCAGTCCGGTGGACTGCGCGGTCTGGGCAAGGTCATCGGCGGGCGGAAACGAAAGGTCACGATCGTCGACGATCTCGACGAAGTCGACCTCTTCGGTGCCTGATCGCTTCTAATCTGGACAGATGTCTCTGTTGCCGACTGTCAGTCGTAGGACCGGAACTCGATACGGCAGGCCGAGTATCGAATCGCAAGTCCTCTACAACGCGTGTCGATGGATGCTTCGGCCAGTGGTCGGGATTGCTCCGCTGACGCCTGGCGCCATGCGCCGCGCCGCAGTGCTGGACTCGGCCGCGGGTGTACGCATTCCCTCCGGGATCGATCGGGAAGCGATTCGTTTTCCAGGTTTCGACGGTGAGCTCGTGCGGACGGCAGGCTCGACGGCTGATCTGCGCGACGGTGTAGTTCTCTACCTGCACGGCGGCGGGTTCATGTGTTGCGGGCTCAACACGCATCGACCGGTGGTTGCCGGCATCGCCAAGCGAACCGGCCTTCCGGTCCTGCACGTCGCGTATCGGCAGTTGCCGAGCACGAGCATCAGTGGGTCCGTCGACGACTGTCTGGGTGCATACCGGTGGCTCCTCGAACAGGGAGTATTGCCGGAAAAGGTTGTCTTCGTTGGTGATTCGGCCGGAGGTTTCCTGGTTTTCGCGACGGCGCTTGCAGCTGTTTCCGCCGGGCTCGAGGTTCCGGCCGGACTGGTCGGACTCTCGCCGCTCCTCGATCTCGATTGCACCACCAAATCGGTTCACGCCAATGCTCGACGCGACGTCATCGCCCCGGTGTCGGCATTGATAGCGATCGGAAAGCTTGGCGGACAGACGAACTCACCTGTCGACGGCGATCTGGCCGCGCTGCCACCGTCGTTGCTGATCGCCGCTGAATCCGAGGTTCTCAAAGTTGATTCGGAGGTGATGGCGCAGCGGCTCGCCGCCGCGGGGGTGCCGTGCTCGCTGCAGATCTGGAACGGTCAGGTTCACGCGTTTCCCGCCGTGTGGCCTGGCTTGCCGGAGAGCCGGGCTGCGTTACGCGACGTTGCCAGGTTCATTCGCACCAGGCTCGATGCGGTCCCACCCCAGGCCGCGGGCGAAAGTTGTTCGGGAAGTTGAACTTCCGTTCCACCTATGGATTCTCGTGTGCTGCCGGATTCTCGTGCCCTGACGTTGCGGTAGATGCCATCGCGCGGGCATAGATCGATTCGAGTTCGGTTACCGCCGAACGTCGATCGACGTTGTCGGGATCGAGGCGATGTTGGAGGTTGATTCCGAGAGTGCCGGCCAGAAGGGTGACGGCAACCAACTCCGGATTGGCGACCGGTGTGTCGATCGAACGCAGGTAGTCCGCGTACAGCGTTCGCATTGCGACGTACTGCTCTGCGTAGGTCTCGCGGATGGTGGACCCGGGAATCACGGCTTCGATCAGGATGGTCGAGAAAATTCGTGCCTCGGGGTACGACATCAACACGAAGTTGGCTTCGATCAATGCTTCGATTCCGGTCGCCGAGGATGATGCCAACTCTGCGCGCAACTTCTCCATGCCCCACCGGAATGCGTCTTCGACGACGGCTCGTAGAAGCCCGTCTTTCGATCCGAAGTGCCAGGCCACAGACCCTCGGCTGATGCCGGATCTTTCCGCCACGGCTTGTACGGACATAGCGGCCGACCCGCCTTCCGCAGCCAGTTCGGCCGCGGCCTTCACCAGTCGCCGTCTGGTTTCCTCGGAAATCTCCTGCTTGCGTGTCGACGCCATTCGGTGTTCCTGCCTTCTTTCGTTCTCGAGTGCAGCCAATTCCGGCACGCGGTGACGTCGACGTGCCCGTCGGGGCCGAGACCTGCGCACCGGCACTCATGCTACGAGGCCGGCCATCGGACGGCCGTATTCCTCTCTCGATACCCTCTTGCCTATGTTGATCGTCCAGTTCTATGCTGAGCGTCCAATAACTTAACGGAAATGGGCGGACATGGAACTCATCGATCTGACTAGAACTCTCGATCCGGCCGATCGGGAACTGCTCCCCGAGGGTTTGAAGGCACTGGCTTCCGTCGTTGCCCCCTCGGTGGCCTACTCGCACCCCGCAGGTGCCGGACGCGACGAGTTCGCGGCAGCACTGCAGTGCGGAGTTCATGATCTTCCGGACGGTGAGGGGTGGGGATCGGAGATGTTGAGTGAGTTCAACAGCCATCTGGGCACACACGTCGACGCGCCGTTGCACTACGGATCAACCTCAGAGGGTAAGCCTTCTCGCACGATCACAGACATCGCGTTGGATGAATTATTCTGCGAGACAGTGGTGCTCGACCTGCGCGGCCGGTGCGAGGCGAATCAGCCGATCTCGGTGGACGCGCTGAAAGCTGCCCTGGCGGAAAACGGTGCGTCCGTTCCCCAGGGTGGTGCCGTGTTGCTCCGTACCGGACAAGAGAGCTTCACCTTAGCCGATCCAGGGTTCTTTCAGTATCCAGGGATGAGTCGCGAAGGCACGCTGTTTCTCGCCGAGCAAGGCGCGAAGGTGCTGGGCACCGACGCTGCCGGCTGGGACTTGAGCTTTGCAGTCATGGCGCAGAAATTTCGTGACACCGGCGACAACTCGGTTCTCTGGGACGGGCACCGGGCCGGACGCGAACGTGAAGTATTCATCGTTCAGCAGCTGTCGAACCTCGCCGCGCTTCCGCCATCGGGATTTCACGTGGCGTTTTTCCCGATCAAGCTTGCGCGAGCCAGCGCTGCCCCGGCTCGTGTGGTCGCGTTCGTCTGAGCAGAATTCCCGCCTCACCTAACGAACAATTCAGTGAAAGGTATTGATTCACAGTGAAACTTGCGACCGTCGAATACGAAAAGACCCAGCAGACGGCTCTGGTGACGGGCAGCGGCGAGCAACTGTTGTTACTCGAGCGAGCTCATCATGATGTGACGGGAAAACCGGCTCCAGAACTGGAAACCATGCAAACCATCATCGAAGGTGGTCCGGCGGCACGGGAGATCCTGGATCGGCTTGCAGACGAGCAGCCGGCAAGTGCAATCGTCGACGCGGGTGATGTGCGCTGGATGTCGCCGCTTCCTCAGCCGGTCCAGATCCGAGACTTCGGCTGCTTCATGGATCACTTCCGCAACGCTCGCGCCCGAATTCAAGGGGTCGCACTCGAGGACGTCGAACTGCCGAAGATCCAGTTGGAGCGCCCGCTGTATTACATAGCGAACCGATTGGCGGTGACCGGACACGAATCCGACGTCGTGTGGCCCGAGTACTCGAGCCTGCGCGATTACGAACTCGAATTCGCCTGTGTGCTGGGGCGCGGTGGAAGCGACATCTCACGCGCGGATGCCCCTGCGCATATCTTCGGTTACACCATCTTCAACGATTTCAGCGCCCGCGATACTCAGCTCGAGGAGATCTCCACCGGGCTCGGTCTCAGTAAGAGCAAGGACTTTTCGAACGCGAATGTCCTCGGCCCCTGGATCGTGACGGCCGACGAAGTCGGTGACCCCTACCAGCTCGAGATGACCGCGAGAATCAACGGAGACGAGGTGAGCCGAGGAACCAGCGCCGACATGGACCATCGTTTCGAGGACGTGATTTCGTTCGCTTCGACTTCCACGCGGCTGTACCCGGGTGAAGTCTTCTGTTCCGGCACCGTGCCGAGTGGATGCGGCTTGGAACACGGGCGGTTCCTCGAACCGGGAGACGTAGTGGAACTCGAGGTCGCCGGCCTCGGGGTATTGAGGAATCGAGTAGTGGCGTGAGCGGCGAAGTCATGGTTCTCGGTGTCGGCGCGACTCCCTTCGGGCGGCACGCGGATACCTCGGCCTCGGAATTGGCGGGGCGTGCAGCGATCGACGCCGTCGAAGACGCGGGCCTGACCCGCGGTGACGTCGGTGCAGTCTTCTACGCGACCGTCAGTCAGAAGGCGATCGACCGGCAGCACATGATCCCAGGCCAGATTGCCTTGAGGCCTTACGGTTTCGGTGGAGTCCCGGTCGTCAATGTCGAAAATGCCTGCGCCGGCGGGGCAACGGCACTCTGGCTGGCGATCGCCCACGTTCGCGCCGGTCTGTCCGAGGTCGCATTGGCGGTCGGGGTGGACAAGCTGGTGTGCTCGGATCCGGCTCGAAGTCTGGAGGTGTTCGACGGTGCGCTCGACGTTGCGCATCGCGACGAGACGCTCGCCGGCCTTGCTTCGCTGTCCGCTCCGGTGCCGGGTGAACTCGGATCGCAGGGTGAGCGTTCGGTGTTCATGGAGATCTACGCTTCTCTTGCCCGGGCGCACATGGAGAGATTCGGAACGACCGAGTTCGAACTCGCGTCCGTAGCAGCCAAAAATCATGCGCATTCCGTGCACAATCCGCGGTCGCACTTTCGCAAACCCTTCACTGTCGACGAGGTGCTTGCCGCGAGGCGAGTCGCGTGGCCTCTGACCGTTCCGATGTGTTCGCCCGTCAGTGACGGTGCAGCGGCGGTCGTTGTGACCACTGCAGACTTTGCGCGAAGGCATGATTCCTCTCGTCGGGCGGCGCGGGTACTCGGTTGCAGCTTGGTGTCAGGCACGGATCGGGCCGCAGATGACGTGGAGAGTCACATCGGTCGCCGAGCGGCAGTGAGCGCATACGAGGAAGCCGGAGTCGGGCCAGGCGATGTGGATGTGGCAGAGGTCCACGACGCCACGGCCTTCGGTGAAGTACAGCAGGTCGAGAATTTGGGGTTCTGCCCGATCGGTGAGGGCGGCGCATGGTCGGCGTCCGGTGCGAGTTCATTGGGAGGCGTGCGTCCGGTCAACCCGTCAGGTGGGCTCGAATCCCGTGGTCATCCGGTCTCGGCAACGGGACTGGCGCAGGTCTTCGAGCTTGTCACGCAGTTGCGTGGACAAGCAGCGCGGCGACAGGTTCCCGGGGCTCGAATCGCGGTCGCAGAGAACGGCGGAGGTCTCTACGGCATCGAGGAAGCCGTCGCCGCGGTCACGATCTTGGGAGGGCCACGATGAACGCGGACATGATGAACGATGAACCGATGGCGCCAGGCTTGCACGAGCAAGCGGGATATGCGGATCTGATTCTGTCGGCGCTGCGACGCCGACCAGACCACATCGCGTTTCGATTCACGGATCGGAACGGTGATCGGGCCGAGCTGACATATCGGCAGACCGCGGAACAGATCGAGCGGATTGCAGGTGTCCTCGGTAGCCTCGCTCTGCCGGACGGAGGCGGGGTAGCCCTGCTGGCGGGTCCGTGTCCTGAAGCATTCACGGTCATGGCCGCGGCGTGTCTGGCGGGCGTGCGCTACACGGCACTCCATCCGCTCGCGACCGAAGAGAACGACAGGATGGTGCTGAAAGACAGTGGTACCGATCTCCTGTTGGTTGCCGACGGACAGTTCAAGGCGCGCGCCGAAGCGGCGCAGACTCGAGTGATGTCACTGTCAGCCCTCGAATCGGCGTGTGAATTAGTTACGGCGGGAACAGGTTCAGGCTTCGGCGGTCAGGGTCGAGCTTTGTATCTCTTCTACACCGGTGGAACTACCGGTGAGCCGAAGGGCGTCATGCTCAGGGATCGATCCTTGGTCGCCAATGCCTGGGCCTGCACCACGTGGGAGTGGCCGGCTGATACCACCATGCTGCTCACTACGCCGATGTCTCATGCTGCCGGTCTGCTCGTCGCACCCGGTCTGCTGCGAGGTGCAAGCTTCGAGTTGCACAGGTCGTTCGACCCGGACAGGGTTGTCGATTCAATCGAAAATGACGGAGTCACAGCTACATTCGTCGTTCCTACGATGCTCTACGCCTTGCTCGACCATCCACGTCTGTCGGATGCGAATCTGTCCGGGCTGAACTGGATGCTTTACGGTGCTGCACCCATCGACCCCACCAGGCTCGCGCAGGCAGGGGCGGTGTTCGGGCCGATCCTCAGCCAGCACTACGGTCAGGCCGAAGCCCCGAATGCGTTGACGGTGCTCGATACACGTGAGCACACGGACGATCCCGCAGTTCTGGGGAGTTGTGGGCGCGCGATGCCAGGTGTCGAAGTGGTGTTGTTCGACGAGCAGGGAAACGAGACCGCGACGGGCGTACCCGGCGAGCTTTGTGTGCGAGGTCCGCTCGTGATGGACGGCTATTGGAACAAACCTGAACAAACCGCTGCAGCGCTCGCGAATGGGTGGTTGCACACCGGCGACGTTGCTCGGATCGACGAAACTGGGCTCATCTCGATCGTCGACCGCATCAAGGACACGATCATCAGTGGTGGATTCAATGTCTACCCGCGCGAAGTCGAGGACTCGCTCGGACATCATCCCGCAGTGGCCGCCTGTGCAGTCTTCGGTGTCCCCGATCCTCAATGGGGAGAAGCGGTTACCGCGGCAGTCGTACTGAAGACGGGATGGTCGGTCACGCCCGAGCAGCTCGTCGCACACGTGAGATCACACAAGGGCCCGATCTGGGCGCCCAAGGAGATTTCAATTCTGGAAGCGTTGCCGCTCACTGCCTTGGGGAAGGTCGACAAGAAGGCACTCCGAGGCGCTTCACAGACCTAGAGACGCGACAACTGCACGTGCGAGGGCGTCGGCAGATCCGGGGGCGAAGGGCAGAAAGAGTTCGGGCTCGATCAATTCCACTTCCATGAGCAGTGGTTGATCCACCGGCCCCACGACGTCCACACGCGCATAAAGCAATTCGCCGGGACCGCAGGGGGCTGCGGCCAGCGCCGCGTCGGCCACCGCGAGTTCGGCGGTGGACGGTTCGTGGACGTGGTTGGTTCCGCCGTGGAACTCCTGCACACGGAAATCGTTGGTGGCCGGGATCTTCCGGACGGCATGGGAGTAGCGCCCACCGAGGTGGATGATCGAGCGCTCACCGTCGACGACGTCCGAGATGAAGGGCTGAACCAATGCGTCGTTACCGCCGTCGAGGATCGAGCTGAGGTGAGTGCGGGCCTGCGCGGACCCCGCGGCAAACTTTCCCACTCCGACAGCGCCGGCTGACACCGCAGGCTTGACGATGACGTCGGCACTCTCGAACGAAGGGAGGGTGAGTGTTTCGCTCCTTCCGGGGGTGATCACCGCAGTGGGGACGATGGGGACGCCGGCCGCGGCAAGTTCGGTCAGGTATCCCTTGTGGGCGTTCCACTTCACGATCGAGAGCGGATTGGCGATCGGAGCGGTCAGCTGATCGAGAACGGCAAGAAATTCGTCGAGGCGCTGGGTGTAGTCCCAGGTCGAACGGATTAGAACCAGGTCGGCGTCGATGTCGTGGAGGGACGGACTCGACCACGGCGCCATTGTCGACGCAATGCCGTAGGTGGTGAGAGCTTCCATGACGAGTTTGCTTTCGACATCCGCCTCGCGGGCGGCGCCGTCACAGGTGAGCAGGAGAACCGTGGTCATGCCACGATGCTTTCACGGCTGGCGCATTGTCCGACTAGCGAGGTGGCCCCTCGTCGAGGACCAGGGAACCGGTCCCGGGTTGTCCCGTTGCGTCCACCCACGTCACTGCGACGGTGTCGCCGGGGCGGTGCGAGCTCATCGCCGCGTTGAGATCGGCCGACGACGCGATCCGGCTGCCACCGAACTCCGTGATGACCGCACCTTTGGTGAGCCCCACCCGCTCGGCCGGCGAATCGAAGCTCACGGCAACAACTTCGGCGCCGGCCGGCATGTCTGCGTGGTCCTTCACCGCGACACCGAGCACGGGCGTCGGCCCCACGCGCACGGTTTCGGAGGAGCGGCCACCGAGTACCTGATCGACGATCGGTAGTGCCGTGTCGATCGGTATCGCGTAGGACTGAGGCGCCGGAGAGGTTTCGGTGCGGTCGGTGACGGCGTTGCCCGCGCTGCTGACGCCGATCAGTTCGCCCACGGCGTTGACCAGCGGGCCACCGGAATCGCCTGGCCGGATGTCCGCGTCCACCTCGATGAGGCCTTTCAACTGGTTTCGCGATCCGTCGGACGCGTTGCGGGTGTTGACGGTGACACCGAGGTTGGTGATGACGCCGGGAGCTGGGACGGGTACGCCGCCACCTTCGGCATTTCCGATTGCGGTGACGGCGTCCCCGCGAGCGGCTTCCGCGGACTTCCCGACCACTGCCACCGGCAGATCGGTGGCGCCCGCGAGGCGCAGGACGGCAAGGTCGCTGACGCTGTCGTACCCGAGGATCTCGGCGTCGTAGATCAACCCGTTGGACATGCTGACGGCGGTGACGTCCGAGGCTCCGCTGATGACGTGGTGATTCGTGAGCACCACCCCGTCAGGGGAGAGCACGATCCCGGTCCCGGCAGTGGTGGTGAATCCGGCCGGCGCCGTGATGGTGACGATGGTGGGGACCACCCGGGCCGAGAGCTCCTCCGGAGTGAGTGGAACAACGGGCGCGGGTGGGGTGGTCGTGATGACCGTGACGGGGGCGGACTCGATCGTGCCTGGAGTCAGGGGCGGGGCGACCAGCGCGAGACCGCCGAGGCCGGCTGCGAGAACGACGGCCGTCCACAGGCCGCGTCTGCTCGCGCGTTTGGTCATCCAGCCGTCCGTCCCGCCGGTCGTCACCCCATCGAGTGTGAAAGGTGAAGATTACCCAACCGGCAACGATCAAGACATGCGATGGCGCAACAGCATGTAGACGCCGCGACGCATGAACGAGGTGGCGAGTGCGCGTGCGTCGCCGATTCGGACGTCCATTGCGGAGACGAGAGTCGGATCCGATTCCCGGAGATCTTTGTGGAATGCCGCTGCCTGGCGCGCCTGATCCTTGGCCAGACGCACACTCCACTGTCCGGCGTTGACACGGAAGGACGCGAGGGGCTTGGCGATCGCATAGACGTCGCCTTGGAGTGCGACGGCGGTGTACGTGGCTTCGTCGATGACGTACGGGTTGGTGTCGTCCCACCATCCGATGGCCTTCAAGGCGGATCGCTTCATGAGGACACATCCGGGCTCGCCGAAGATGTTCGCTCCTGCCGTTACGGTTTTTCGGGCCGCGTCGCGCCCGGTGACCAGTCCCTTCAATCCTGCAAGTCCGCGCGCGGAGAGGATGGTCTTTCCGTTTGCATCGACCAGTTTGCGTTGCGATGCCACGAGTACCACCGAGGGGTGCTCGTCGAAAGCCGCGACCTGTTCCGCCAGGCACTCGGGGTAGATGGTGTCGTCACCGCACACCAGTTTCAGGAGCTCCCCGTTCGCGGCTTCGCTGACCCGGTCCCAGTTTCGCTTCGCTCCGCCTCCGGCCTCGGTCGAGAGGATCTCGATTCGCGGATCGTCGGCGTATCGTGCCAGGACCTTGACGGTGTCGTCGGTCGACGAATGATCCGAGATGATCAGCTCGAAGTCCTGGTAGGTCTGATTCAGGATCGAGTCGATCGTCTCGGCAATGTAGTCGGCATTGTTGTAAGCCGGGACGACGACGGAAACACGCGGAGTCATGAGTTGCCTGTTCTCTTGTTTCGACTGAACGAGAAATCGCGGTAACCGAAGAAGCTTGCTGTTGCGGTTATCGCAGTGATGACGAGTTGTGACGGGATAGGCGGAAAGTGCAGGACCGAGACCGCAACGGTCATCAGTGCGAGGTTGATCACGAAGGCGCCGAAGTTGACGACGACGAACCGCCAGAAGTCACGCAGGAAGTGACCGCGAACTTCGAAGACCAGGTAGCGGTACATCGCAAAAGCACACAGCAGGTTGCAGAGGTACCCGGCGACGATCGCGAAGTGGTAACCGAACTGATCGCCGAGCGCGATCTGCCAGGCAATGAACCAGGCAGTTCCGAGAACTGTGTTGACTCCGCCGACGAGCAGAAACGCAAGGGCCTGATTCTTGACGACGCGCATCAACGGACCCGGCCTGCCGGTCATTCCGGCGGGGGGTGTTGCAGTCGAATCCGGTGAAGCCATCAGCCTTCGCCGAACGTGGGCAGCAGCCCGGCCGACACGGCATCTCGAAGCGACGGTGCTGCTGTGTCCTTTGCGGACAGCGTGATGTTCAAGGGCTCGCCGCCACGGCCCACTGTGGGCCAGTCGATCGCGATGTCTGGATCGAGGGGATGGACCTCGTGCTCGCGTTCGGGGGCGTATCCCGTCGAGCACAGGTAAACCACTGTCGAGTTGTCCTCGAGGGACAGGAAGGCGTGCCCCAGCCCTTCGGACAGAAAGATCGCTCTGCGGTCGACGTCGTCGAGAAGGACCGAATCCCATTCGCCGAAGGTCGGCGATCCCACGCGGAGGTCGACGGCGATATCGAGGATCGCGCCTTTGACGCACGTGACGTACTTGGCCTGTCCGGGAGGGACGTCGGCAAAATGGATGCCGCGTAGGACACCGGCAGCGGAGACCGAGCAATTTGCCTGTTGAAGATCGAGCGTGCGGCCGGTGATCTCGGAGAATCCAGGTTCGCGGAACCACTCGAGGAAGACTCCGCGGTCGTCGCCGAACTGCTTGGGTGTGAATTCCCAGGCCCCTGGCACTTTCAGTTCGCGATACTGGCGCATCACGTGAGTATCTGCCATGTCACCAGTCCTTGCCGCGGTCGAGAAGTTCGAGAAGGTATTTTCCGTATCCGGATTTGAGGAGCTTCTCAGCACGAATGCGTAGCTCGTCGTCGGTGATGAATCCGTGCCGCCAGGCAACTTCTTCGGGCGCGCCGATCTTGAGTCCCTGGCGCTCCTCGATCGTGCGCACGTAGTTCGACGCGTCGAGAAGCGAATCGAAAGTTCCGGTGTCGAGCCACGCGGTGCCGCGAGGAAGTACTTCGACCTGGAGGCGACCAGCTTCGAGATACGCACGGTTGACGTCGGTGATCTCGTATTCGCCGCGTGCCGATGGTTCGAGGTCCTTGGCGATGGCGACGACGTCGTTGTCGTAGAAATACAGGCCAGGCACCGAATAGTTGGAGCGCGGGTTCGCCGGCTTCTCCTCGAGCGAGACGGCTTTGCCTTCGCGGTCGAACTCGATGACTCCGTAAGCCGTGGGGTCCGAAACCCAGTAAGCAAATACGGCGCCACCGTCGATGTTCTCGAAGCGCGTGAGCTTACTACCCAGACCTGGGCCGTAGAAGATGTTGTCGCCGAGGACGAGGGCCGCGGATTCGGAACCGATGTGGCCGGCCCCGAGTACGAATGCTTGTGCGAGACCATTCGGCTCGTGCTGGATCTGGTAGGTCAGGTCGACGCCGAACTGCGAGCCGTCGCCGAGCAACCGCTGGAACTGCGGTGCGTCGTCTTCTGTGGTGATGATCATGATGTCGCGAATCCCGGCCAGCATCAGAGTGCTGAGCGGGTAATAGATCATCGGTTTGTCGTAGACGGGGACCAGCTGTTTGCTCACGCCGAGCGTGATGGGGTGCAACCTCGACCCCGTGCCGCCCGCCAGAATGATTCCGCGCATGCCTCGAAGTGTTCCAGTGTTCGCTGGAGAAACAAATCTCGGGCGCACGGTATCGTGCGTGGCCGGTAGGTAGATCGGTTCGATTCGGTGATCGTGGAGGCGCAAACGTGAGAGTTCTCGTGACTGGCGGTGCAGGCTTCATCGGCGCCAATTTCGTCCATCAGACGGTGGCAGAGCGTCCCGATGCCGAGGTCACGGTGCTCGACGCACTGACCTACGCGGGCAACAAGTCTTCGCTCGATTCGATAGCCGACCGCATCACGTTTGTTCACGGCGACATCACCGACGCAGTGCTCGTAGACGAACTGGTGAGCGCCGCCGACGTCGTCGTTCATTTTGCCGCCGAGTCGCACAACGACAATTCGCTCGCTGATCCGTGGCCGTTCGTGCAGACCAACATCGTGGGAACGTTCACACTCCTGCAGGCTGTGCGCAAGCACGACGTCAGGTACCACCATATTTCCACCGACGAGGTGTACGGAGACCTCGAACTGGGCGATCCGGACCGTTTCACGGAGTCGACCGCGTACAACCCGTCGAGCCCTTACTCGTCGACCAAGGCATCGAGCGACATGTTGGTGCGCGCGTGGACCCGTTCGTTCGGTGTCCGGGCCACCCTGTCGAACTGCTCGAACAATTACGGCCCTTATCAACATGTCGAGAAGTTCATCCCACGGCAGATCACCAATGTTCTCGCCGGATTGCGTCCCAAGTTGTACGGCGACGGTTTGAACGTCCGTGACTGGATTCATGTCGACGACCACAACAGCGCGGTCTGGGCGATCATCGACGGTGGCCGGATCGGTCAGACCTACTTGATCGGCGCTGATGGTGAGGTGAACAACCGAACTGTCATGGAGTCGATTCTGCAGATATTGGGCCGTGGCGCCGACGAGTTCGATTTTGTCACCGACCGCCCGGGGCACGACGTGAGGTACGCGATCGACTCGAGTCTGCTCCGGAAAGAACTTGGCTGGTCCCCGCGCTACGAGGACTTCCGTAGTGGTCTGGAAGCGACAATCGACTGGTACCGCGACAACGAACAGTGGTGGCGTCCGCAGAAGGACGCGACCGAGCAGGCATACGTGGCAGCCGGCGAGAAGACCACTTCCTAGCGTGCAGCCAGATTGCGGCGGATGGAGTCGAGGGTCGACGCTATCCCGGCAGGCAACGGGCGATGTGTGCGCTGGTCCAGATCAGTCCACACGATCGATCGTAGCCGTAGGTCTCGGGCTTGCGCCGAAGCGAGTGGAGAACTGGCGAGCACAACGTTGGGGCGTTTTCTGAAGACGGTGTGGCACGCGCCGAGGATCGCCCCGATGGTGACGCTGCGTCCGGACGCGTAGATCTTGGTGACCGTCGGTTCCTGCGACGCTTCCGCTCGGGTGAAGCTGTCGACCACCATTTCGGCCGCGTCGGAGACGTAGACGTAGTCCCGAAGCGTGTCCATGGGAACGTAGATCGAAATGGGCATCGACAGCAGATAGCCTCGGCAGAGGTGCGAAATCAGGCCTTGGGGTTTCGCCAGATTCTGACCCGGGCCGTAGAGATTTGCGAATCTTCCTATGACAGTGCGGGTTCCGCTTCTGGAGCCGAATTCGCGAACAATCGATTCGGCATCGAGCTTTGCTCGCCCGTAGTCGGCCAGTGGATTGGTCGCGCTTGTTTCGGTGTGCGGTGCTCCGGGAGCTCCGGCGTAGACGCCGCCGGCAGACGAAGCGTGGAAGACGGTCCCGACGCCTGCGTCCGCCGTCCCCAGCTCGTCGAGAACGTCCTTCATGAGTTGGTTCTCGCGAGCGAATTCGTCACTGCTCGTACCGTTCACACCTGCGCCGGCGCACCACGCCATTCGCCACGGGCCGCCGGCGGCGTCAGTAACCAGTTTTCTGGCATCGGCGAAGAGGATTTCCCTGGCCAGCGCGGGTTCGCCCCACGGGACGCGGCTGGTGCGGATGTCGGCCCCACGGCGCTCGAGTTCGCGGGCCACGGAGCTGCCGAGGAGGCCGCCGCTGCCGACTACCCACGTGGGGACATTCATTGTTACGCGGGTGGCTCGGTGGCGTTCCGACGCCCCAACGGGCCTGACGCGGGGTCGCTGACGATGAGGTACGGCGGCTTTCCCATTGCCGTCTTGACCGCGACACCGATGTATTCGGCGATCACACCCAACGAGAAGAGCACCGCCCCGAAACCGAACAGCATTACGATCATCGTCGACGCCCATCCACGTACCTCGACGCCGGCATCGAAGAACACGTACGACGCCAACACGTAGAGGACGATGACGAGACCGCCGACAGCGAACAGGAAGCCGATCAAGCTGACCATTCGCAGGCCCTTGGTGCCGCTGGAGAGAACCATTCGCCAGAAATGCGACAGCAAGCTTCTGAGGTGATATCCAGATGCGCGTCCGCGTTCCTCCCGCAATTGAACCGGGCTGGTGGTGACCTCGCCAGCGATCCATCCGAGGGCCACATCGAGGTACGCCTCGGATCCGGCGTAGGCGGCGACCGACCGTCCGACCTCTCCTAGGACGAGTCGGAAGCTTTGATACTTCACCGAGTTCTCGGACGAGAGAATTTTCGTGGTCAGCCATTTCGACGACTTCGACGCTGCGTTGCGAAGCGCTCCGTGGGGTGCCGCGTTCACGGGCTGCGCGTAGACGAGGGTGGCCTGTTGGTCGAGTGCAGTGTCGAGGAGTCCACCGATGTCGGCCGGGTCGTGCTGGCCGTCTTCATCCATGGTGACGACCCATTCGCCTCCACTCGACGCCATTCCCGCCAGTGTTGCCGGGTGTTGGCCGAAGTTGCGTGAGAGCCAAATGGGTCGGATGAAGTCGTGTCGTCTCGCCAGTTCACGGATGACGGCAGCAGATCCGTCCGGACCGTGGTCGAAGACGAGAAGGACTTCTTCGACGACCAACGGCCGCCCGCCGGGAGTGATCTGGGTTTTCGTCAGGGGGAGTATCTCGTCGATGAGTGCGTTGAGAGTACGTTCGCCCTGGTAAACCGGCACGACGACGGAAATTCGGTGCGGTTGCACCGACTCGGGTGTGCCATCGGTCTTCACAGGCGGGGAGTGTATACGTCGCCGTGGGTCGGCATCTCGGCGTGGGGGCGTACATATCGGCGAATCGTGAAGTTATGATCCGGATCACTCGACGAAAGTGAGTCTTCAGTGGCCGAGTTCGAAGATCACACCAACGATCGACGCGAGAACAATCGTGAGAACACCGGCGTTCCGGGGAGAGCCGATATGGGTAGCGGTGATACCACCGACACCGAGTACACGGCCCGGTTGCGTGAGCTACAAGGCGCTCGATGGAAGCGCGTTCTGAACGTGCAAGCGCCGTATCAGTGGAATATCGGACGTTTCCTCGGCGGACGGAAGGTGCTCGACGTCGGCTGCGGGATCGGCCGAAATCTGCGAAATCTTCCCCCTGGCAGTGTCGGGGTGGACCACAACGACCATTCGGTGGAGTTCTGTCGATCGCTCGGTTTCGAGGCGTACTCGTCGGCGGAATTTCATTCCGAAAGCGATCAGCGAACCTTCGACGGAATGCTGATGGCGCATCTCCTCGAGCACCTGCCGGCGGGCGAAGCTTCCGGCATCGTCGCCGAGTACCTTCCATACCTGGAACCGGGCGCGACGGTCATGTTGATCTGCCCCCAGGAACGTGGCTTCGCCAGCGATCCCACGCACACCGTCTTCCTCGACGGCGTCGACCTCGAAAAGATCTGTGCAGACAACGGCCTTGTTGTCAGGCGCTCGCTGTCGTTCCCGTTTCCGCGGTGGATGGGGAAGCCGTTCATCTACAACGAGTCTGTGGTGATCGCAGAGGTTCCGTCCCGGCTCTGACGCCTGTCGCGGTAGTAGATCACGGAGAGGCCGGCAAGGAGAACGATCCCGAAGCCCATACCGACATAGCCGATCCGCTGTCCTGGGGAACGGAAGTTGATCACCAGTTCGGCGTTGTCGGTGCCAGGCGGTAGATCGACGTAGAGGTACGTTCCGCCGAGGCCCTTGGTTGGGATGGGTTCGCCGTCGAGGGTCGCGGTGTAGCCCGGCCATGCCAACCGTGCGAAGACCACGCTGCCACCGCCCGGTGAGCTGACTCGTACACGCTCGTTCTTGACGCTCATGTACTCGGACTGCGCGTCGGCATTGACGGTTGCCGACACACGGCCCGGTTGACCGGAGATCGGGCCGGCGTCGCGTTCGAGGATGTAAATCTGGTCTTGGGCGACCTCCGGCACTTCTGCCCAGTGCCACCCGGGCGGGGCGGGCTCGTTGTCCGCGCCCGGGTACTGCTTCCGTTGAAGGACGACGCGGTCGAGCAGCATCAGGTCTGCGCTGGTTCGCCCGGTGTATTCATCCGGCCTGAACACGTTTCGGTAGGCGTCGTCGCACGTCGAACCGTCGAATCCCATGCACAGCAGTGATGCGAAGTCGGCGTGGCCGACCGGGGTGTACGCGTTCACGTAGTCGAGATCGAGGACCTTCGCGTAGTTTCCGTATACCTGCGAAGTCCACGGGAGTTCTGTCGTCTCGGCGTCGATTCGGATCAGCGCACGATTGCCGAGCTGGAGGGTCGTGCCCGGGAAATCCGGAAAGTTCGCCTTGGCTTCGGATTGGCTGGTCGGCAGATACCACTTGTTCAGCGCCTGGGGATACGCGATCACTTGATACAGAGTCACCGGAGCGATGGTGAGAATCAGTAGACCTGCGATCGCCGGGGCGCCGTATCTACGACCGAGATAGATGGCAAGTGCTCCGACGGCGATGATCACGACAGCCCATGTGAGATGTCGGATGAAGTACTGCGGACCCGAAGAACTGGCGCGGATCATCAAGACGAACACGATCAACGATGCAGCGATGACGCGTGATCGCAGTTTGTCCAAAGTCCCGAATCGGCTCAGCAGCACACCGAGTAGTACCAGGGAGAACACCGCGACGAAGGGAAGTAGTCGCGCCGGCCACCGAATCTGGCCGATGTCGCTGGGACCTGCGGTGAACAGCAGAATGAACGCCAGCAGAAGCAGCGGGGTTACCAAATCTCGCAGTGACCCTTGTGCTTTCCTCCAGCCGATGAATGCCAGTGCCGGTATCGCGAACCAAGCGATGTAGGTGATCGGTGCGTAGGTGGTCTCACCTGTCCAGGACTCGATGCTCGAGACCGACGAAGGAATGCTCGCCGTGAGTGTTTCCGACCACGGAGCGGTCAGGAAGTTGTCGTTGAATGTGCCTTCTTCGCCGGTGCGCCAGGTGACGGCCGAGGAGAGCAGACCGGGAAGAAAGGTGATCGCGCCGCAGGCAGCCGCCGAGATTCCGACAATCCCGAGCTTCACCGTCGTCCGCCATTGCGGACTGCGGATGTATTCGCCCACCATCAGTGCCCCGACGGTCACTCCGGCCATCAACGCCGCATGGACGTATCCGACGCTGATCGCGAGATAGAGGAAGACGAACACGGGTATCGGCCCCGACCGGCCGCGGGCGTAGCGAATTCCGCTGGCCCATGCCTGCACTACCCACGCCATTCCGATCACCGACGTAACCCACGACGGGTACTCGAAGTACAGGGTGAACCCGGCAAAGGGCACTGCGCTTCCGGCGACGGCCGCCCAGTAGGGGCGCGCGCCGTATTCAAGGCAGACTCGATAGACGCCCCATCCGAGGATGATCGCGAATGCCAACTTCACCAGCGTGGCCAGCAATGCAAGATTGTCGACGGACGGTGCGATGTAGTTGATGAAGATCTGGACCGGGTTCCACAGCCCACCCTGGCCTTCGACCGGATAGTTTCCGGCCATCCACTGATCCAGGACCAGCGAAGGGAATTGGCCCTCTCGCATCAGATGGCCCAGCTGAACCCAGTTGCCGACCGCACCGGATTCGGTGTCGTCGACATAGAAGTAACGAGGGTCCACCGTGACGATCGCGAAGAATGCGAGGCACACGACTGCTGGGATCACAGCGCCCCAGCTCCAGCGTTCCCGACGGGTGGGAGCGGGTAGTTCGAGTGTCAAGGGATCTCCAGGTCGCACGGGTGGATGCACCAGAGACAGTAGCCGAGGCTGTGTTTTCGAGTTTCGGGGGTAATTCCACCTCGGATACCCTGCGAGTGACAGGTACAGCTTTTTCAAGATTCACGGTAGGAGTCATATGCCCGAGCAGGTAAAGGTGGGGGTGCCGGAGAACGGGCAGGTCAAGGCTCACCGTTTGGTGGTCCAGCGCGGCGTGTTCGTCGGGATGTCGCCGATAGTCAACGACGACCTGTACGTCGAGTTCCGGAAGGGCTCCGGTGAGCGGACCCGGCACCGAGTTGCTCTCGACAAGGGCGCGCGGATCAGCACCAACACCTACTTCGGGCGTTTCGCCGCCAGCTACTGGCAGCGGTGGACGACTGTTACCGAGGTCGAGGCATCGCTGCGAATCGAGAGCGAGGGCCGATTCCGCGTCCGGATGGTTGCTTCGGATATCGCCGGGCATCGCCGCATTCTCGAAACCCGCGACGGATCGGGGTCCTCGGAGGTCACGTTGGCGTCACCGTTGGACAAGTTCGTCGACGGTGGCGCCCTCTGGATCGAGGTGGACTCTCTCGACGCTCCGATGACGATCGACCACTTGGAATGGACCGTGGCGGCTCCGGAGACGGTTCGCCCGGTCTCGGTGGCGATCTGCACCTTCAACCGGGCCGACGATTGCGCCGAGACCGTTGCTGCACTTGCTTCCGACGCCACGGTGCGTGGCCTCCTCAGCTCGGTATATGTGGTCGATCAGGGCAACGACCTGGTGAAGGATCGGACGCGCTTCACCGAGGCGGCAGACAAGCTGGGTGATAAGCTGAAATACCTGCAGCAGCCGAATCTCGGTGGAGCTGGTGGTTTTTCGCGTGGATTGTTCGAGGCCACATCTAACGGAACAGATCTCGCCGACGTCATCCTGATGGACGACGATATTCTCTGTGAACCAGAGACAGTGTTGCGCCTCAACGCTTTTGCGAATATGACGGTGGAGCCGACGCTGGTGGGTGCACAGATGATGTATCTGCTCAATCCCGATTTCCTCAATGTCGGTGCCGAAGACGTAGATCTGAAGACTCTCCATCACGGGCAGCGAGTGCCCAAGGCCCTCATCAACACGAGCATGCTCAAGAAACGACAAGAGCGTCGAGTCGATGCGGGATATAACGCCTGGTGGACATGCCTGATCCCAGCCGAGGTCGTCGAAGCCATCGGTTTGCCTGTCCCGATCTTCTTTCAATGGGATGACGTGGAGTACGGAATCCGAGCTCGGAAAGCAGGATTCGTCACCGTCACGTTGCCCAACGCTGCTGTGTGGCATGCCGACTTCTACTGGAAGGACTTCGACGACTGGGCGCGCTACTTCAGTACGCGCAACTCGCTCGTCGTCGGCTCTTTGCACAGCGACCTCGACACCAAGGGGCTCTCACGTCAGTTTTTCCGCCAGATCTCCGAATTCCTCGTCGGAATGCAATACGGCCTGGCCTTCACGACGCTGAAGGGCATCGAGGACTACCTCGATGGCCCGGAGGCGTTGCGGGACGGTGGCATCGAGGCGATGGCAAGTATCCGCGCCGGTCGAGCGCAATATGCGGAGACGATCAAACACGACGCTGCCACGGCGCCGGTTCCCTCGAACGAACTCCACACCGAGCGCGCCGGCGGCGAACCGAGCCTGATGCGAGTGATTCTGGTCAAGCGTGCGGTGGACCAGTGGTTGGGGCGCACCCGAGGCGGACTGATCAATATCCCGCGCGAAGACGCGCATTGGTGGCATATCTCGCGGTTCGACCATGTTGTCGTCACGGATGCTTCGCAATCGGGGGTACGTATCCGGCAGCGAAACAAGGCAACGGCGCGCGCTCTCTTGATCCGAACGGTGAAGCTACTGCGTCGATTCCAGAAGGAAGCCCCTGCCGTGTCGGCGAAGTACCGTGCTGCGATGCCGGAACTCACGAGCCGGGAGAACTGGGCTCGACTGTACGAGAAGTGAGCCTCAGCGCACTATCTTGACGACGACCTGCTCGTTGTCGACGGTGTACCCGAGGTATTCGAACGAGATGCCGGTGCGTGTGACGAACTCCGTCCACGCCCGGTACTCGTGCTGCTGCCACCCGGGATAGTTGAAGAACTCGTCGAAGACGACGATCGACCCGGGTACCAGTCGGTCGCCGAGGAGGTCGAGCACCGTCTTGGTGGACGAGTAGAGATCCGCGTCGAGGTGCAAGAAGGCAACGGGGTCGGATTCGTCGTTCAGGAACGAGGGCAACGTGTCCTCGAAGAGGCCCGGAACCAATTGCGCTCCAGGCACTTCGGGGATGGATTCCTGAGCGAACTCGCCCACCGGGAACCCAGTGCGCCACGTTTCCGGAAGGCCGGAGAAGACGTCGAAACCTGCGACGGTCCCTTCACGTTCGGTGAATGCTTCCGCGACGATCCTGAGTGTGGTTCCGCTGGCAACGCCGAATTCGAGTGCCATGCCGGGGATTTCGATCAAGCCCAGTGCATGGCGCAGCGTGTCGTGCGGGTGGCCGAATGTCTCCGCGACTCGAAGGTGCTCGAGGATGAACTCGGCCGTCGACGCCGTAGCTTCCAGGTCCACGGCGTAGGCCAGATCCCGACGCTGACGAAATTCCAGCTCGTCGATCCTGGACCGGAGGCCCGCGATGTCACCGCGGGCCTCGGCCAGTTCGTCACGTGAGAGAGCCAGCGCGTCGAGGATCTGTTGCGTGCGGTCTGCGTTGCGCTGGTCGGCGGCCTCGACCACCTCGGATACCGCACGCTGAAGCTTGGTCCTGGCGCTGGAACGGAACTGCTCGAACATGGCAACCTCTCGTCGGGATCACTCCCATGCTGCCAGGCTTTCTACGCTACCGATCCCGACCGCGGTAGTGACTCTTGAGCTGTCGGGAGATCACCTTGATCTCCCGCGTCCTCTCTGCCTGCAGACGAGCATCGCTTCGCGCGGCGTTCCACGCGTTCTCTCGCTGTAGTTTCCGGTAACTCGCGAGTCGCCGCTCGTCGATATCACCGCGCCCGAGTGCGCTCAGGACCGCGCATCCCGGCTCGGAGTTGTGTGCACAGTCGGAGAACCGGCACTCTGCAATCAGCTCCTCGATCTCGGGGAACGTCTTGTCGATTCCCTCCGCCGCGTTCCACATGCCAACCCCTCGCAGGCCAGGTGTGTCGATCAACGTCCGGCCGCCGGAGAAGGGGATCAGTTCTCGTGTGACGGTGGTGTGGCGTCCCTTTCCGTCGCCGGTTCTAACGCGGCCGGTTTCGAGTCGATCGGCACCTGTGGTGTCCGCGAGGAGTGCGTTCGCGAGCGTCGACTTACCGGCGCCGGATGGACCGAGTATCGCCACGGTGCCGTCCAGAACTGCATCGAGTACATCCGTTCCTTCGTTGGTCTCGGCACTGACGGCCAGCACTGTTGCGCCGGGCGCGATGGCGCAGACTTGGGTGAGAGTGTCGGAGATATAGTGAGCTGCATCGGATTTGGTGAGTGCGACGATAGGTGTTGCGCCGCTCTCCCAGGTGAGTGCGAGTAGCCGCTCGATGCGGCCGAGGTCTACGTCGCCGTCCGAAGCCGTGGCGATGACGACTGTGTCTACGTTCGCAGCCAGAATCTGGCCTTCTGATTTTCCGGATGACGAGGAGCGGACGATGCTGCTCGTTCGGGGGAGTATCGAAGTGACCGTGTGCATCTCGGGTTCGCGGGAGTCCGGTATCTCAGCGACGGTCACCCAGTCACCCGTGCAGAGCGGATCGCCGCCGCTGAGCGCGCGAACTGTGCCTCCGGCGACGGCCACGTCGCACCGGCCGCGGTCGACACGAAGAACGCGCCCGGGTGCGGAGTCCGGTGGGGCGAGGGTAGTGAATGTGTTCGAGAGTGTTGCGTTCCAACCGTATTCGGTCAGGCGCGTGTTGTTTTCCGACATGGTGATTGTGTCCTCGAGTACGAAGAAGTGTGAATGTTGACGGCGCTGAAACTGCGGAACACGACAGTCATCAATACTCACTCCTCGTACATCTCGGGACGCACCATGCGTCGGATCAGAATCGTCTCAGTCGCGGTCGCGACTGTGCAACTGATTTAAAAGAGATCGGCCAACTGATTCAACTCAGGACGACTGACTCAACTCGGGCGTGCGAACTTCTCTTCCCGGCCGAGTTTGCGCAGTCGCATCCACTCGCGCAGTCCTGCCGGATCGCGACGGGTGATCAGGAAGTACCAGCCGAACCGAACCCATTCCTGCGGAAGCAGTTTCCGCATTCCCGGCTGGGAGAGGATGTATCCACGGTTGCGGTACGTGAAGTAGCGCTTCGTGTCGTTGTCGGGGTACTGCGTGTGCATGCGACCGCCGAGGATCGGCTTGAACTCGTCCGCGCCGTTGGGGTGGACGTAAGCAGTTTGCAGGCAGGTACCGAACTTCAGGCCGGAGCGGACGAGGCGACGGTGTACCTCGACCTCGTCGCCGCGGACGAACAGGCGTAGATCCGGAACTCCGACGGCATCGATCGCGTCGGCTGTGAACAGTGCGCCGTTGAAGAGAGACGCGATGCCTGGCAGGAGATCCTCGTCGCCGAGCTCGGAACGCAACCGGCGCCACGACGTGCCGCGGCGCAGTGGGAACGCGAGGCGGTCAGGGTTGTCGATGTCGCAGACGACGGGGGAGACCTCGGCCAGGTCGTTCCGAATTGCACAGTCGAGCAGTGTTTCCAGGACTTCGGGTCCCTCCGGGCGGCCGTCGTCGTCGGCGAGCCAGACGCGGTCGGCACCGAGCGAAAGTGCGTAGAGAATGCCCAGAGCAAATCCTCCGGCACCGCCGAGGTTGTGCTGAGAACCGATGTAACTGGTCGGCAGTGGAGCGTTGTCGACGAGCTGTTTCACATCGGCTTCGTCGGCATTGTCGACGACAACCAGATGATCGAGCGGCCGCGACTGAGTGCTGAGGACCTTCAAGGATTCGGCCAGCAGTTCACGGCGCTTGTGCGTGACAACCACCCCGATGATTTTCTCGGGTGCGCTCACGGGGTGTTCTCCCGTTCCATTTCCTTGATGACGTGGCGGACGTGTTCGGCGGCATCGTCACCTTCGTAAGCGCGCACGACGTCTTCGATGTCGCCTTGCATGCGGATCTGTCCGTGGTCGATCCACATCGCGCTGTTGCACAGCTGGGCGAGGAATTCGTTGGAGTGGCTGGCGAACACCAGGATGCCTGACCGCTCGACCAGTTTTTGCAGCCGAACTCTGGCCTTCTTCATGAATTCGGCGTCGACGGCACCGATGCCTTCGTCGAGTAGCAGGATCTCGGGATCGATACTGGTGACCACGCCCATAGCGATGCGAACGCGCATGCCGGTGGAGTACGTGCGCAACGGCATGTCGAGATAGTCACCGAGTTCTGTGAAGTCGGCGATTTCTTCCATCTTCGCGAGCATCTGCTTGCGGGTCTGACCGAGGAACAGGCCGCGGATGATGATGTTCTCGTAGCCGGAGATCTCGGGATCCATGCCGACGCCGAGGTCGAAAACAGGTGCGACACGTCCGCGAATGCTGGCGGATCCTCGGGTGGGTTCGTAGATCCCGGAGAGCAAGCGCAGCAGGGTGGACTTTCCGGCGCCGTTGTGGCCGACCAGCCCTACACGGTCGCCCTCTTTGAGCGTCATCGTGATGTCTTTCAGAGCTTCCACGACCACGACGTCAGAACTGTTACGGCCGATGGCGCCACCTGCTTTGCCGAGGAATGCCTTCTTCATCGACCGGGACTTCGCGTCGAAGATCGGGAAATCGACGCAGGCGTTCTGCGTTGAGATGTTCACATGTTCGGTCATTGCGATGTCCCTAAACCCAGTAGGGCACGCGGGCCCGGTATTTGCGAAGCGCCAGCAATGCGACGACCCAGCCGACCACCGTGATCGTGATGACGATGTACCAGTGGTAAAGCTCTTGTGGCTGCCCGATCATCGGTGCGCGGACGATGTCCAGGTAGTGGAACAGTGGATTGAGCTCGGCGATCTTTGCACGATCTCGGACTGCGCCGCCCTGAGCCTCGAGGCTTTGTGTTGTCCACATGATCGGTGTCAGCACGAAAAGCAGCAGCGTCAGTGAAGACAGAATCGGTGCGATGTCACGGTATCGAGTGGCGAAGATTCCGAACACGATCGAGACCCACAGTGCGTTGAGCACGATCAGTCCCAGCGCCGGGATCGCAGCCAACGACGCCCAACTCAGGTTCCGCCAGACCCCGAACGCCACCACCATGATCACGTAGATCAGGAGGTTGTGCGCGAAGAACAACATCTGCCGCCACACCAGTCGATAGATGTGCACGCTCAAGGCCGACGGCAGCTGTTTGATCAGGCCTTCGTTGGCGACGAAGACTTCGGAGCCCTCGATGATCGAGGCATTGATGAGGTTCCAGACGATCAGGCCCACCGTCACGTACGGCAGGAACTCCTGGAGTGGCATGTCCAGCAGGGCCGCGTACAGAATGCCGATGGCGGTGGCCTGAACGCCGGTGGCGATCGTGATCCAGAACGGTCCGATCACCGACCGGCGGTAGCGCTGTTTGATGTCCTGCCAGCCGAGGCTGAGCCACAACTCACGCTGATTCAGACCGTCGCGAAGGTCTTTGAACGCACGACGGAACGTCTGGGAGTCGGACACGGGCGCAGGTGCGTCCGGCGTCTCGGATTCGATTGCGGATGCTGACACGGAGGTCGAGCCTACCGGCCTGGCGTCGGCGCCGGATTTCCCGCGGACTTCGTGGTGGTCCGGGTTACAGATACTGGCCGGTTCCCGGGCTCTGTTGGTCCGGATGCGCAGGCGAATGCGGAGCCCCGATGCTCATGCCGGGAGGCAGCGCGCCTTGCCGCATTTGTTCGAGCTGAGCGCGTGCTGCCATCTGCTGGGCGAACAGTGCGGTCTGAATTCCGTGGAAAAGTCCTTCGAGCCAGCCGACGAGTTGGGCCTGCGCGATGCGCAGTTCGGCGTCGGAGGGAATGGAGTCGTCGGTGAACGGGAGGCTCAGTCGCTCGAGTTCTTCACGGAGTTCGGGTGCCAGGCCCTGTTCGAGTTCTCGGATGGACGACGTGTGGATGTCCTTGAGGCGCTTACGGCTGGCGTCGTCGAGCGGTGCGGCGCGCACTTCTTCCAAGAGTTGTTTGATCATCGTGCCGATTCGCATGACCTTGGCCGGCTGCTCGACCATCTCGGCGACGGACTCGGCTTCTGTTTCCGCGCCTTCGGTGGTGCCGGAGGTGGCGGCTTCTGCCTCGGCAGTCGGCATCGCGACGGGTCGACCGTCTGGTCCGATAACGAGTACCTGCTCTTTGTCGGGGTTCGTCATGCTTCCATCTTGTCGTGTGTGGGCGACAAACGCCGCTTAACCCCCAAAAAGTTAGCTATCGAATAACTGTACTGGCGGGTAATTGGGTGACTGCCTTCGACTAAGCGGGCGTCTGCACCTAGAGTGTCGAGCATGGCTTACGACGTTGCCCGCGTACGGGGGTTGATTCCCTCACTCGGTGACGGCTGGATCCACCTCGATCCGCAGGCCGGAATGCAGATCCCGGACGCCGTCTCGCGGACGGTCTCCACCGCGTTCCGTGCCTCTGCATCTTCTTCCTCCGGTCGCCACGTCTCGAACCGTCGTAGTGCTGCCATTCTCGAGAGTGCGCGCACCGCTGTCGCCGATCTGGTCGGCGGAGATCCTGCGGGAGTCGTTCTCGGATCAGACCGAGCGGTGTTGTTGGCTTGGCTCGCCGAGTCGCTGAGTTCGCGGTTGGGCCTCGGAACCGGTCTGGTGCTCTCGCGCCTCGACGAAGAGGCGAACGTCGCGCCCTGGCTCCGTGTGGCCAGTCGTTACGGCGCTCAGGTGCGATGGGCCGAAGTCGAAATCGAAACGTGCGAGCTCCCGAGTTGGCAGTTCAACGATCTCATCACCTCGACTACTCGCTTGGTGGCCCTGACGGCCGCGTCGCCGATCGTCGGTTCGGCTCCGAACGTCCGTGCCGCAGCTGATCGTCTGCACGAATTCGGTGGGCTGATGGTGGTCGACGCCGTCGGAGCAGCGCCATATGCGCATGTGAACATGGCTGATCTCGGAGCGGACATCGTTGCCGTCAGTGCACCGTCGTGGGGCGGTCCGCAGGTGGGCGCGCTCGTCTTCCGTGATCCCGGACTGCTCGACCGAATTCCGGCCGTGTCGCTCAATCCGTATGCACGTGGCGCCGAGCGACTCGAGGTGGGCGGTCATCAGTTCGCGCTGCTGTCCGGTCTCACGTCGTCGATCGATTTCCTCGCGGGCTTGGACGAATCGGCAACGGGAACCAGGCGTGAGCGCCTCGAAACCTCGATCAGCTCGCTGCAGGACTACCAGGACGGTCTGTTCGATCACCTCATGCGTTCTCTCGCAGCCCTGCCCAACGTGATGGTGATCGGCGGCGCACCCACGCGGGTGCCGACGCTCAGCTTCACGCTCGAGGGGATGGCGGCAGACAAGGTCGCGGCGCACCTGGCCGACAAGCGCATCGCGACGGTCAGCGGCACGCACGGTGGTTCCAGGCTGCTCGACGCACTCGGTGTCAACGACGAAGGCGGTGCCGTCACCGTCGGCCTCGCGCCGTACACGACTCGGTACGAGATCAATCAGCTGGTCGCCGAACTCGGCGCCCTGGGCTGATCGACCCCGCTCGGCTCACGTGACGGTGAGGATGACCTTGCCTACGGTTTCCGGCGAATCCAGCAATTGATGGGCTAATGGTGCCTCGGTGATCGGAAGTTCGGTCGACACGATCGGTTGAACCGATCCGTCGGCGATCAACGGCCACAACTTCGCACGGACGTCGGCGACGATGTCCGCTTTACCTCCGGGGCCGGTGAGCGGACGCCCGCGCAGGCCCGTCGACGTGATGTTTCCGCGCTTTCCCATCAGCTTGGCGATGTCGACTTCGCCCTTGCGGCCACCTTGCATTCCGATGATCACGACGTGGCCGTCCATGGCGAGTGCGTCGATATTGCGCCCGAGGTACGACGCTCCCATGTTGTCCAGAACCACGTCCGCACCGTGGTTGTCGGTGGCTTCGGCGAGTGATGCTACGAAGTCGCTGTCGCGATAGTTGATGAGAATATCCGCGCCCAATTCGCGGCAGCGGTTCAATTTTTCCTCCGAACCCGCGGTAACTGCGACGCGGGCGCCGAGGGCTTTGCCAACCTGGATGGCGTGGGTGCCGATTCCGCCGCCACCGCCATGGACGAGGAGGACCTGTCCGCGTCGTAGGCCGCCCCGCATCACGACGTTGGACCACACCGTGCACGCAACTTCCGGCAGTGACGCTGCGACTCGGAGATCGACGCCCGCGGGAACGGGGAGAAGTTGTGTTGCCGGGACCGCAACCTTCTCGGCGTAACCGCCGCCGGCCAGCAATGCGCAGACTTCGTCGCCGACGGACCAACCGGTGACGTCTTCGCCGAGTTCGGTGATCACACCCGAGCATTCGAGGCCGAGGATGTCACTCGCGCCGGGTGGCGGCGGGTAGAAGCCTTGGCGTTGGAGCAGGTCGGCGCGGTTGACCGCCGTCGCGGCGACCTCGACGAGTACGTGCCCGCGAGGCAGTTCGGGATCGGGCTGCTGCGCCCATTTCATGACCTCGGGACCGCCGGGCTGATCGATCGTTATGGCGTACATGGATACGACGCTAGCGAATCTCCCCGCTGACGGGTGTTTTGCCGCTACCGTCGCGGACGTGACTTACTTCGGGAACATGCAGAACGAGATCTATCTGACGGGACTGGGCGGCGCGAAGCCGGCTTTGCCGATGACTGCGGCGGGCTTGGAAGATGCCGCGCGCGAGCAACTCTCACCGGAGGCTTTCGGGTACATCGCCGGTAGCGCGTCGACCGAACGGACCGCGGTGTCGAATCTGCGGGCGTTCGACAAGCATGCGATCGTGCCGCGGATGTTGCGGGGGACTGCGGCGCCCGACGCGCGCGATCTGAGCGTCGAGGTCTTGGGGATACGGTTGGCGGCACCGATTCTGACGGCTCCGGTAGGGGTGCTCGGCTTGGTCCACGACGACGCCGAGGTTGCGGTCGGTTCGGTCACTGCCGAGTTGGGGATCGGATCGATTCTCTCGACGGCGGCGTCCTCGACCATCGAAGACGTAGCGGCGGCCTCGGGCGAGAACTGGTGGTACCAGCTGTACTGGCCGGCCGACGACGAGCTTGCCGAGTCGATTGTCCGTCGGGCGGAGACGGCGGGCGCGAAGGCTATCGTCCTGACTGCCGATACTCCCGGTATGGGTTGGCGTCCACGGGATCTCGAACTCGGTCACCTTCCGTTCCTGCAGGCGAAGGGTATTGCCAACTACCTGTCGGATCCGGTGTTCCGCGCCAAACTGGCGACGCCGCCCGAGGAGAGCGCAGAAGCCCTCCAGATCGCGGTTCTCACGTGGGTGTCGTTGTTCGGCAATCACGCGGTGCGGATCGCGGATATCGCGAAACTTCGCCAGTGGACGACACTTCCGATCGCGGTGAAGGGAATTGTCCATCCCGACGACGCACGTGAGGCCGTTGCGGCCGGCGCCAACGGCATTGTCGTGAGCAACCATGGTGGGCGTCAGGTCGACGGGTCGATTTCGGCGCTCGACGCTCTCGGTCCCGTCGCTGATGCGGTGGGGCATGAGGTGGACATCCTGATGGACTCCGGAATTCGTTGTGGCGCAGACGTAATCAAGGCTCTGGCCTTGGGTGCCGACGCAGTGCTGTACGGGCGACCGTGGGTGTACGGATTGGGATTGGCCGGAGCTGACGGAGTGCGTCATGCGCTCCGAAGTCTCCTGGCCGACCTGGATCTGACGATGGGGCTGGCCGGCCTGGCCTCGGTCGCGGAAATTGATTCCTCGATCCTGATGTCCAATTCGTGACTTTAGGGTGAGTCTTACTGTGACGGGCGGACACAGGTCTAAACTTGGAACCTGTGACAGCTGAAGCGACAACCGAGGAGACATCGCAGGCGGCGCACGGTGAGACACCGTGGCTGACGCCATGCGAGATGCGTGCATGGCGCGGTTACATGGACGGTAATCAGCGCCTCATGGAGGTTCTCAACCGCGAACTGCAGGATTCACACGACCTGTCGTTGGCCGATTACCGCATTTTGGTCATGCTCTCGGAGTCAGCTGACGGGTCGTTGCGGATGAGTGACCTGGCAGACGGCGTGCTGTCTTCGCGGAGCCGCCTGACGCACCAGATCAGGCGGATGGAATCTCAGGGCATCGTCGTGCGCGACACTTGCGTCGAAGATGGTCGCGGCGTGCTCGCGCGGATCACGGAAGAGGGTAGGCGTCGCCTCGCCGAGGCGGCACCTACTCACGTGGCCGGGGTTCGGAACAATCTGGTCGATCTGCTGACTCCCCAGGAACTGGACGTGCTGGCAGACGTCTTCGAGAAGGTCGACAAAGCCATCGGCGAGCGCTGACTCTGGAGCCGTTTTCGCGGTCCGCGGGAACACCCGATACGATCGCCCACGGAAGCGTGGCAGAGCGGCCGAATGCACTCGCCTTGAAAGCGAGCGTGGCGTTAAACCCACCGGGGGTTCAAATCCCTCCGCTTCCGCCAAAGCAAAGGCTCTGACCTCGGACTTCGGTCCAGGTCAGAGCCTTTACTGTTTTCGGAGTCACACTGCTTGGGTAGTGGGCGTCAGAACCGCACGGTGAACACCACGTGGTGATTCTCTCGGGCCGCGCGCTGGAAAAAGTCCGCCACTTCCTGCAACCAGCCCCAGGCGTACCGGCGCTCGTCGGGACCGTACTCGGGGTTGCGGTCGTCGAGCGGCATCGCGTCGTAGCGCACGCCGAACTCGGATTCGGTGATTTCCGCCAGGTACGAGGAGACTTCGGCGACCCGGTCGGGTGCCAGGTAGGTGACGAGTTGGTCGTAAGTGTCGGTGTTGAGGTCGTCGTCCCCCAAGATCACGCCGTAGGCCGGCCAGTTCTCGGACACGCGCTCGTACCCCGTGCTGGAGAGGGCGCACAGGATCGGATCCCACGCCTTGTCCGTGTCGCACGAGAACTCGGATCGGCCCGTCTCCTCGATGTCCTCGACCACTGCGCCGAGTTTGTCGTCGTCGCCGCGTGCGTCCAGAAGTTCCGCTGCCACGCTGTCTGACAGCGCGAAATGCACCCCAAGTTCCATGGCGTGATGCTAACGGCTGACCTTGCCGGCGTTCCCGTCCTCACTACAAGGCGAATCGACTTAGGTAACGATCCTGCTCTACCTACCGCCGAAGCTACCCATCGTGGGCCGGCTGTCATACATACTGCATCGGTGATTCCGACAAAACGGACCGGCCTTTCTGCTGTATCGCTGGTGATCCTCGTCGTCGCGGGGTTGCTGGTCGCAGCCCCTGCCAGCAGCGCCGCGCCGCCGCCTGACTGGAAATACACAATGGTGGCGTTCAGCAACGCCAGCGACCGTGACATGGATGTCTACGAGTCGGCCGACGGCACCGGCTTTCAGCTCGTCCAGCAGTCGGCGTACAGGCCGCCGTCTGGGCTCGTGCGTGATCCGAGCATCTTCCGGAACACAGACGGGTTGTATTACCTCACCTACACGACGGGTGGTGGGGCGAACATCGGGTTTGCACGCAGCAGCGACCGCATCAACTGGACGCCGCTGGGGAACTATCCGGTTCCGTTTTGCTGCGCCTTGATGCCTGGTACGGGAGATGGCACCGGTTCTGCGAGCCCCCCGGGCTTCTCGGGTTCGGCCGGTTTCAGCGACGGGCCGTCGCTGTCACCATTCGTCACCAAGGCCTGGGCGCCTGAATGGTTTGTGGACGGCGATCGTGTCAACGTCATCCTGTCGATGTCGACCGGTGGAGGATTTGTGCCGTATCTGATGACGGCGTTGGAACCTTCGCTCCGGTTGTGGAGCCCGCCTGTTCCGCTCGCCGGGATCGGTGCGGACCACATCGACACCACCGTGGTCAAAGTCGGATCGACCTATCATGCGTTCACCAAGAACGAGACGAAGAAGGTCGTCGAGCATGCGGTCGCTCCTTCGGTGACGGGACCTTATTCGTTTGTCCCGCCCGGGAATTGGGGTTCGCTTGTCGAAGGTCCGGCCGTGGTCCAGTTGCCGAGCGGCGACTGGCGGATCTATCTCGACGCCTATACCGAAGGAAAGTATCTCTACTCCGACAGCACGGACGGGCTGAACACCTGGTCTCCTGTGCAAGAGGTTCCTGGGGTGTCCGGGACTGCACGGCATCTCGGCATCATGAGAGAACCGGCATAACTTTCGACCCCGAGTTGGTAAGGCTCTGATCAAGGACTCCGGTCTTGGTCAGAGCCTTTTCTCGTACTTGCGTACTACTTGTGTGCGTCGCCTGCGCGAATCAGTGATTGACAAGCTAACGATGCGATGCCGGTGGGTCCGACGAGTTCGCGCCGACCACGAAGTGAGTATCTCCGCGTGAGCTGTGCAGAGTTGCGCTCCCAGGCCCCGCTCGGGCACCGTACTTCACGATTGATTGCCAAGTAATGCCTGTTAATTTCATATTCAAGTACGCGCACTGGCTTGATGCCCGCACTTTCGGTCTTCAACTGCTCTGAGGCCCGCGAAATGCGGATTCAATTCGATTTGCCGCACTGTTTCTGACGGATCTTCTCGTCCGTAAACGGTGACCTTGCTCATAGTGGGACCTAGGTCCTTTTCGCTGCTGATAAGCCTGTCGATATATATCTGTTACCGAAAGTTCACCCTAAATCCAAGATGGGGGAGATGGCGCGCTGGCGGGCAAACAGGACGATTGGTACCGTCCGGTAACTAATTCAGTTAGTTGTCGGCTACCGCTCTGGTTGCTGTGTCACGTGGAGGAGCAGTTCATGTCGATCGAATCGCAAAACGGCGTATCCCATCGTCGATCGAGGGCCGCGGTAGGGCTCGCGGCGTGTGCGGTTGCCGCGCTGTCGTCGGGTGTGGTCTTCGCAGGGAGTGCATCGGCAACGCCGACGGCGTTGGCGGACAAATTCGCGAGTACGGTCACCGATGACGGCTGGTCGTTGGATCTTGCCGCCACGAAACTGTCGGCGAACCCGGTGCCGAATCTGGCGACGACGGCGTTCACCCGTGAGGGGTTCGTGTCGGCGAAGGTGACCGGCACGATCGGTGGTCAGGGCGATTCGGCAGTGAAGACCGGTTATGTCGAGCAGGGATTGCAGATCGGCTGCCAGATCGATGTCTCCTCCGGACTTGGCTTGGGGCTTGGCTTTTCGCTCGGACCGTCTGTCGGTGTGAGTATTTCGGGTGTCCCGTCGGCGAACGTGGGTGTGAATGCGTCGGTGAATCCGAGTATTCAGTCGACGATTGCGCCGGGCACGGTCACAACGATTCCGTTGGGGAAGAAGGATCTCGAGTCGTCGAAGGCGTCGATCACGGCAGAGAACGTGCACGTGAAGGTTGATGCGTGCATGGGGCCGGTGACGATCCGCTCGTACGCACAACTCTCGGTGTCGACGGCGACGTCCGACAACACGTTGTTCGTGTACTCCGATCCCACCTGGCTCTAACCCACGCAGCCGTCGTCAGCGCTGCTGGCGACTATTCCCGATCCGCCCAGTCCAGGGGTGGTTACTCATCACGCCCACAAAGGAGAAATCATGAAGATTCGTACCTTGGCCACTGCCGGAACTCTCACCGCAGGTATCGCCCTGTTCGGTGTTCTCGGCGCCGGCGTGGCATCTGCCGCAACTCCGATCGTCGAACCTGAGCAGGGTCGGATCGGTCTGTCGCTCTCGAATGCGGAAACCGCGGCGTTGGCGGCGAGCCCGATCCCGGACGCCATCTCCGACATCGTTCCAGGCTCGCAGCGGTGGATTGAGCTCGCACCGGGCTCGGCGCTCACCGTCGGCCCCGATGGCAAGCTCAGCGCCCCCGACCGCGTAGTGATCGGCGAAGCCGCTGCACATGCTGGTGGCTACGTCGATGTCTACCTGGCTGATCCGAACAACCCGGCCAACGCCGGGTACGTCACCCTGGCCTACCAGTACTGGAACTGATACCGCGCCCAGTACCGGCGACTCGTTGTCCCCGCTCTCCCTTCCTGTTTGGAGTTCCAGCCATGACCGTCAACAACGCCGAACGTCGCAGTGTGCAAACGGAACCCGCTGCCGTCGGCAGCAAAGACGTTGCAGACGTTGATGACTGGGATCCGGACAGCGAACTCAGTCCACTTTCCAAGGCTGTGATCGCCACCGCAGTCGGACTGGGGTTGCTGATCGCGGCATTCGCGGTGATCGGGAAGCTCGCCGGCTGGGCGAACGACTACGGGACGATCCTGGTTTACCTGGCGTTCTTCTTGTGGATGTCGATCTCCGGGCGGTTGTTCTGGTGGGGCGCAGACAAACTCATCGCGCTACTCCGAACGAAGAAGAGTGACAATCGTGGTGCGCGCCGGTGAAGTCCGGTAGACGACTTCGCCGGACTCTCGCGGGAGTGCTTGCCGCTGGGGCGCTGTTGACCGGAGCGATCGGTGCGGGAATTGCACTCTCCGCCGCTCCGGCGAACGCGACGCCGGAAGAAGACTGCGCGGCGGTGCGGGCACGTGATCATCAGATCTACCTGAATCTCATTGCGTCGCTGCCACCTGGCGCACCCATCCCGCCAGAGATCATCAACCCGTGCCTGAGCGCGCCGTCCACGACGGCGACGGCTGCGCCGACGACCACCGTCGGGCTCCCCGGTGCGCAGGCTCCAGGCGGTGGCCCGAATGTCGGGGCCAATGCTCCGGCGAACTTTCCCACCTACAACGGCACCCCCATCGTCCCGGTTCCGACGATCGAGGTTCCGCCCATTGCTTCCGAGTCCCCGGCCTCGGAAACTGGTGTCGGTGCATTCCCCAATGCATCGGCATCAGCGGTTCCCTCACCCACACCCACCCCGGGTGAGGGAACCACCACCGATCGTGGTCCCGGACCGATCCCCGCGGATTCGGATTCGAATATCGCACCGGCCCAAACGGTTCCGGACCCGGCAGCAGATGTTTCCACCGCCGGGGAGGACTCGGGCCGTGACCGGTATCTCGAACTCGCCCTGATCGGCGCTGCGGCGTTCACCGCTGCGGGTATCGGAGTGCGCGGGCGGCCGGGACCTTTCAGCCCCCGCACGCCCGAATCAGTACTCTCCCAGGCGGTCGGGACTGTCGTGTCGCCGTTGACTGCGTACGCACCTGGCGGGCAGTCCTCGTTGCGGGTGTTCGATCCGATCACCGGCGGAAGCCGGTTCTTCTTCCTGATCCACGACGAAACGTCGTCGCACGAATCCGTGATTCCGGTGACGGTGCCGCCCGGCGGTCACATGAGTGTCAACCCCGATGGCACGGTCACAGTCTTCGACGCCGACGGGAATCCGGTCTCGACAATCGATGCCCCGTGGGCGTACGACGCCAACGGCACTCCTGTTCCGACGCACTACGAGATCCGGGACGGGCAACTCGTCCAGGTCGTCGACACCGCAGGCATCGAGAACCTGCTGTACCCGATCCTCGCCGACCCGGAGCTGACACCGGAAGAACGTGCTGCGCTCGAAGCGCAGGCGAACTTCATCGGCCCGATGACCCCGGAGGGCGAACAAGCCCGCAGGGACGCACAAAACGTCCTCGCCGCCAACCCCCCGGAGCCGGCAGATTCAGGCCTCGAGCAGCTCATGGTCGGTGACCCCAACCACGAGGTCTCCGAACCACCGATCACCGACACAGGAACCGGAAACCCCGTCGGCGACGCAATACTCGCCAATCAAACCCAGGAGCCGATCACTTCGAACATCGGCGGGCACGACTACACCACAGAACCTGCGGACCCGGCAGATTCAGACCTCGGCCATCTCATGTCCGGTGACCCTAACTCCGAGGTCTCCGAACCACCGATCACCGAAACAGGAACCGGAAACCCCGTCGGCGACGCAATACTCGCCGACCAAACCCAGGAGCCGATCACTTCGAACATCGGCGGGCAGGACTACACCACCGAACCCGCTGTCAGCGACGTCTCGTTCACGGACGAAAACGGAACCAACTGGTCCGGCACACCTTCGAAGGTGCCGAACGTGTGGAGCTGGACGTACACCGACGCGCAGGGAGAAGAGCACGACCTGCAGGTCACCTACGACGAGCAGGGACGCCCCTACCAGGTTTTCGACCATTCCAACTCGGAACTGTCCTTGTACGATTGGAGCACCGGCGAACCAGTTCGGATAGGCGACGCGCAGCATCTGGACCCCGGTGTCGCTTTCGATCAGCCCTACACCGACGAGATCATGAGCTTCGTCGTCCCACCGCTGCGCGGGGCCCGTCTGGCCGTCGGCGCGATCCGGGCCGAAGACCTGATCGTCTCGAACCGGACAACACCCACCCGGCCCCCGGTTACTTCACCATCGACCCCTGCTCAAAACATTCCCCGGCCGGGCACACTGCCACCGCGCGGCATACCCGTCATCGACGGCACAGTTCCACCTGCCGAACATGACCACCCCACGATCCCTTCCGTGAATGAACCTGCACGCCCGGATCCCACGATTCCGGAACCCTCGCAACCCACTTCGCCCGGCGATCCCGACCGCGGCCAGTGGGAACCATCCACGCCGGGGGAGATCGGTGATCCAGGGCCGAACCTGACACCAGGAATTTCTACCCCGAATGTTCCCTCGCCAGGTCAGGTCGAGGAACCGAGTGCGCCGACTCTGCCCGATGTCGGGCAGGTGCCGGTGAATCCGGACGCTCCCGGCGCTCCGCAGCAACCCGGACTACCGGAATTCGACCCCTTCGCCACCGATCCGAGCACCATTCCCAGCCCTGGCGTCATCGAGGATCCGACGCAGCGACCCGCGGTCACGATGCCTCCCACACAGCCTGACAGCCCGGAGGGACCAGGGGTTGAACAGGATCCGTTGTGGTGGATGCCGTTCGCACGAGAAAAACCACCGCAACTCGCACCCGGCGAAACACCGCCGGACATCGTGGAGGTCGAAGGAGTCGGCCCGTTGGATCTGCGTACGTTGCAGTCCCGGATCATCGGTGATCGGGATGGCACCGATGTCGGGGTATGGGGTGATGCAGGCGAAGGTCTCCGGTACGACGCCGCTCGGAGGTTGAGGCCTTCTCGGGTATTTCAGGAACTCGTCACGCTGGTGGACGGGCAGTTCGCGTTCATCTTGCCATTCGATGCCGGGAAGAACGGTGAGCTCAAGTTCGACGGTTGGTTCCCGGACATGAACGTCATCGTCGATGCGAAACACATTTACGACTTCATCTTCGACCGGAACGGTGAACCTTACGTAACGGACTTCCGGGGCCGTGTTTGGCAAAAAGATTGGCCCAAGACCGCTCAGGCGCAGCTCGATGCCCTCGCACAAGCCGGGATGGACGCTGAGCTCGTGTGGGTGATGCTCAACGAACAATATGCTGAACTCGCCTTGAGAGGCTTCGACGACGAGAACGTCGTCGGTGTCACGGTGGAAACTATTGCGCAATGGTTGGAAAGGACGGGGCGATGAGCTTTTTCGGGCGGCGGCCGACAGTGGGCGGGTATTGGGGCACGCGGGTGCAGTCGAGTCAGGAGGTGGCGCAGACGATGCGGGCCTTCCTCGACGATCTGGAAGCGATCGACCCGGGGTTGGCGTTGCCGTGGGTCTCGACTGCCGAGTTCGACAAAGTGCCAGCAGATCTCAGCGTGGACGGGTTGGTGCGAATCTTCGAGCATTCCCGCTCGAAGGAGATGGGGTATTCGGACACCCCGGGACCGGGCTACGACGTCGACTTGTCACCCGAAGACGGGACCGCGCGGCGGATCATCGCCAGGGTCGGCGGGCTGGAAACCAGTGCCCCCAACAGTGTCCGGGTGTCGTTGCCGACGGAGAAGGATGTTCCCCCCGAATTGCGACGGTTGCTCGAACCGGATGTCGGGGACGCGATCATGAAAGTGATCGTCAAGCATTGGGAACCGGATCGGGCTCGGTGGAGCATCGGCGACTACCTCGATCTGCAACCGCGAGTTAGAGGTCAGATCCAGGTGGGATGGGAAACGTACTTCCATTCCGGAGTTACGTTCGATCGCAGCGCGCTGCCCCAATCTGCGGCGGTAGAGGAGCTGCCCACTGGCACGTTGATTCGGTTGGGGGACAAGCCAATGGAGGTCGATGCCGCCGACATCGTGGCGGTGCGGGCGGCGTTGGGTTACCCGGTGTAGCGCCAGAGACTGTTCCGATTGGTCGATCGTCTTCGAGCAGGAGTGACGTTGTCTGCTTCATCTTTACGTCGCGATCCGGCGTCCGGGTTGACCGTGAAAGTCATGGCGCGGAAGGGGCCGCCGGAAGCCGAATCGGTCACCGCAGTGCTGGCAGCGCGGTCACTGCAGTTCCTTCGAAAGCTTGACCCAGTCTTTGACGTCGACATGTATCGCTCCGTGAGGAATGACCTTCCCGACGGCGTTACGGTCGAGCAGGCTCTGGCATTGAATGGTGGGCGGATCCTCACGCCTCAGGCAGAAGGCCTCCTCGAGGCCGCAATGATCGAGAGCAGAAAGTCTCCTGATGCCGCAGGCGGGATTTACCCACTCTCATTCGGGCATCAACTCAGGTTGTTCACCGACAACGGAAACATCGAAATTCTCATCGGATTCGGGGGTACGGCAGGAGCAGGTTCCTTACTTTGCACCTTCATCTGGCCGTACCCAGGGGGCTTCGCCGATGAATCTCTGATCTCACTGTCATTGAAACTCGTCCAGGGTATGGCCGATATCTGGGACGCTCCCACGGCCGTGCTCTACCGGGATGCGGAGCTCACACCTCAGTACAACGTGCCCGGCGACGCAACGGTGGGCAGTTGCACCTACTTCGGCCCTGAGATGCCGATCAACGAAACGCAGATCCCACCCACTGTCGAAGCTTTTCCGTACAAGAGAAGGAACGATCGTCATCCAGCGTGATCCACGCGCCCCGTTGGTTGCCGACGATATCCGAAGCATCCGTGCAGCAGTCGGCCTGCTGACCGAACGACCGGAGGTTCGCCTACCGAAAGGCTCGCGCCGGCTGTGACACCAGAAGTTACGGCCAAGCTCACGTCCGCAGGTGATGGTGTTCTTAAGAACAAGCTGCTCAGATAATGGAGGATGCGTTCGACGAGGTCATCGGGATGGAGAACATCAACATCATCGTATTTGGAGGGGAGTGAAAGTGCCTACGTCATCACTGCGCCGCAATCCTACGGTGGGCTTGACAGTGAAGGTCATTCCACGAAAGGGTTCGCCTGAAAGCGAGGCCGTCACGGCCGCGCTCGTTGCACGTTCGCTACGATTGCTTCGCGACATCGATCGTGTCTTCGACGTCGACTTGTACCAAACAGTAGGCGATGCCCTCCCCGACGGTGCCGGAGTCGAGCAGGCCTTGGCGTCGAATCTCCGTCAGATCCTTGTACCTTCGACGGAAAAATCGATCGAAGCCGCATTGATCGAGCGCAGACGATCCCCCGATGCCACCGGCGGTATGTATCCCATCTCATTGGGACGACATATGACCCTGTATTCACCCGCTGGAGACGTCAAAGTCGTTGTCAGTTTCGGGGGCACCTCAGGGTCCGGCGCATTCGCATGTGCCTTTGCCGACGAATCACTGATTTCGCTGGCATTGAAGCTCGTTCAGGGGCTAGCCGATATCTGGGACTCTCGTGTCACCGTGCTCTACCGCCGAACCGAATCATCGCCTCAGTTCAACGTACCGGGTGACGCGATCGTGGGCAGTTGCACCTACTTCGGTCCTGAGTTGCCGATCGAGGAAACGCAGCTCCCGCCCAGCGTGGAGGCATTTCCCTACCAGGACGGCACAATCGTCATCCAGAAGAATCTGTCCACGCCGTTAACAGTCGAGGACATCCGAAGCATCCGCGCAGCAGCAGGACTGCCGACCGAACGACCGGAGATTCCTCTACCCAAAGGTTTCAGACGGCTGTGAGCCCTACGTTGGGCGCACTCGGGGCTGCCTGCAGGTAGGGATGGCGCGGACCGACCAGCCTGCCCGCAATTACCGCGCCGCGATCCCGATCCGGCTACGCACCAGCTGATCGACGCTCCGGGTGGAGTGCCACCGCGCGGCATACCCGCCATCGACGGCACAGTTCCACCTGCCGAGCATGATCAACCCTCTGTTCCGTCCGTGAATGAACCTGCACGCCCGGATCCCGCGATTCCGGAACCCTCGCAACCCACTTTCCCGGCGATCCCGATCGTGGCGAGTGGGAATCACTCTCGCCCGGTGGGATTGGCGATCCGGGGTCGAACCCGAGACCCGAGAACTCCACCCTGGAGGCTCCCTCGCCAGGTCGCACCGAGGAACCAAGTGTGCCGACTCTGCCTGATGTCGGTCAGGTGCCGGTGAATCCGGATGCCCCCGGCGCTCCGCAGCAACCCGGACCACAACTGTTCAATGACAATGATTTGCCGAGAACGACTATGACGATCGCAGAGTGGCTGGAAAGGAAAGGTCGATGAATTCGGATCGTGGCGCGACAGTGATCGGGTATTGGGGCCCTCGGACGCAACCGGTAGAAGGCATTGCAGCGGAGGTGTTCTCGTTTCTTCATAGTCTGAGGAACATTGATCCAGCACTTGGAGAAGCTTGGGTGTTTTCGCCCGAGACTGCCTTCGAGTCGACCGATCTAAGCGTGGAAGTCCTAGCGAAAATCTTCCGGGCAGCGAAGGATATCGAAGGGCAATCCGTTGCTGCCTTCGACCTTGGCTACATCGTGAGTTTGTTGCACCCGGACAGATATCAGTTCTTGAGAATCCAATTCTCTCTCGGCCGGAATGTTCCGAGGGTTCCGAATCTCGTCAACGTCACCCTCCCTCCGGAGAAACAAGCAATTGGGGAGGCATCGCGGTTGCTAACCGCAGGCGTCGGTGACGCCATCATGAAAGCGATCATCGAACAGTGGTCTCCAGACAAAGCCCGTTGGGGAACGCCGGTATACCAGAAAGCCCAAGGGAAAAAGGCTGGAGAGGTGGAAGTCGGGTGGGAGACATACATTCGGTCCGGGATCGATCTCGATCACAGCAAACTGCCCGTCGTCGCCGCACTGGAGGAACTCCCCAAGGGAACGCTGATTCGGTTGGGCGAGAAACCGTTAGACGTCGATATTGCCGACATCCTGGCGGTGCGGGAAGCACTGGGTTACCCGGTCTAAGACGCCGCGTGACCGCCGACCCTTGCTCATGTCGCGACACGTAGTCGGACGGAGACTATTACGCAGTGGTTGGAAAGGACGGGGCGATGAGCATAGTCGGGCGATGGCCGACCGTGATCGGATATTGGGGCACGCGGGTGCAGTCGAGTCAGGAGGTGGCGCAGACGATGCGGGCTTTCCTCGACGATCTGGCGGCGATCGACCCGGAGTTGGCATTGCCGTGGGTGAATACGAAGCAACGAAGTCGAGGCATTGCGGATCTCAGTGTGAACGGGTTGGTGCGAATCTTCGAGCATTCCCGCTCGGGGGAGATGGGGTACTCGGACACGCCGGGGCCGGGGTACAGCATCAGTTTGTCACCGGAAGACGGAACCGCGCGCGCAATCATCGGCTGGGTCGGAGGCTTGGAAACCAGTGCACCCAACAGCGTTCAAGTGGCGTTGCCGACAGAGAAGGATGTTCCCTCCGAACTACGACGGTTACTCGACCCAGGCATCGGAGACGCGATCGTGAGAGTGATCGTCAAGCATTGGGAACCGGAGCGAGCCCGGTGGAGCATCGGAGACTACCGGCACCTTCAGAAGCGGTCGAAAGGTGAGGTCGAGGTGGGATGGGAAACACACTTCCATTCCGGAGTTAGGTTCGATCGCAGCGCGCTGCCCCAATCTGCGGTGGTAGAGGAGTTGTCCACTGGCACGTTGATTCGGTTGGGGGACAAGCCAATGGAGGTCGCTGCCGCCGACATCGTGGCGGTGCGGGCGGCGTTGGATTACCCGGTGTAGGCCACGCAATGGGTCCGGAGTTCACCATTGCATCAGACGTCGAGAAATGCGTTAACCGGATGGCCTGCTTCGCCTTTCGATAGTATTGCCAGATGGCACCCCGAACCGACTTGCTCGCGTGGCTCCTCGATTCGGATCCAGCGATTCGGTGGCAGGTGGAGCGCGATCTGTTGAACGAAGCGCCCACTGTGTGGGCGGCGACGCGCGCGTCGATCGCCACCAAAGGATTTGGTGCACGCCTGCTTTCATTACAGGATCGAGACGGCCAATGGGCGGGTGGGGCGTTCTTCCCGGCAGAATTCGACTTCGCGGGAACTGAAGCAGCAGAACAAAGTTCGCAACCCTGGACGGCAACAACATGGACGCTCAACTCATTGCGTGAGTGGGGCCTCGACGCCAGTGTTCTGTGGGAGCGTCGTACCGCAGAACTGCTCGCGGAAAACTGTCGCTGGGAGTACGAGGGCCGGCCGTACTGGGACGGTGAGGTCGATTGCTGCATCAACGCCTGGACGGTGGCAAACGGTGTGTGGCTCGATGTTCGCGTTGATGAACTGGCTGATTGGTTTGTGCGGCATCAACTTCCGGATGGTGGGTGGAACTGCGAGTGGATCGAAGGTTCGACGCGATCGTCGTTTCATTCGACCCTCAATTCCCTCAAAGGGCTTCTCGCGTACGAGATCGCGACCGGGGGAACAAATGAGACGTGCGCGGCTCGACGATCCGGTGAGGAATTCTTGCTGCAGCGCGGTCTGTTCCGGAGACTCTCGACCGGGGAACCGGTGGGGCCCTGGGGCGGCCGGTTCGCGTACCCGTTCCAGTGGCGTTACAACGTGCTCAACGCAGCCGACTACTTCCGTGAAGCGTCGTTGTCGTATGGAAATGAGCCTGATCCGCGAATGGCGGACGCGATCGAGATGATCCGGGCCGCTCGAGCCCCGGATGGGACGTGGCTCCAGGCCGGTCGCCAACCGGGGCGGGTGTGGTTCGAGGTCGACACAAAGGCGGGGTAGCCGTCGAAGTGGCTGACTTTGTCCGGCATCCGAGTGCTCGCCTGGTGGGATCAATCTTCTCCTTTAAGTTCTGCATAACAAAAGAGTTACAGTGAAAGTTATTTCACCTTTAAAGGTTATCGAAAAGTGATCTTCGACTTTCCAGTCGAAATATCCAGTTCGGATGAAGAACATGTTAACGACAGGATTGCCCTCAGTGTGGTAAAGGTTAATCATCTGAACAGGTGAGAAGATGTTCGGTGAAATTACCTACCCGATTGGATAGGCGGGTCACCGACGTTGGTAATCAAACAGGGCACTCGCAGCTGTCTTGGTTAGGGAGCTAAGTCCCGAGCTGGAAACGGCATTTCTGCTCCGAAACCGTCGCTCACCTGCGGCTACGTTCCCCATTTTGCAAGACTTAAACCACTTTCGGCGAGAATTAGTCCCGCAATTGTAGGTTGTGGAGCGTCCGCAATGTTTAGGCAAAGTCCCATCTTTTCCCAGAACAATGCTCTACTAAACGTGAAAACCGGATGTTCCCCCGATTTTGCTGAGAAGGTGCAACTATGGGGCGTAGCGTAACTGTCGCAGCGAACCGGAACATCGCGAATTGCTGCTCTAACCAATGACTTTGTTCAAGTCCGAATAATGCTCGGAGGTCGTCGATGTCGATGGAAATGGTGTTAGCCGAAGCAGTGATAGACAGTGGGGACACGGCGTGGGTGCTGATCTCCGCTGGCCTGGTTCTCTTCATGGTTCCCGGACTCGCCTTCTTCTACTCCGGTCTGGTGCGTGGTAGCAGTGCGCTCGTCATGTTGCAGCAGAACCTCGTCCCACTCGGTCTCGTCTCGATTACCTGGGTCGTGTTCGGATACAGCTTCGCGTTCAGTGGAGACTGGGGTTCCGGCTTCCTCGGTGACCTCAGATTGTTCGGCTTGCAGGACATACACACTGCCGCCGCCCCGGGCTTCCACCTGATCGAAGGTGCAGTCGCGGTACCGACTCTGGCGTTCGTGGTCTATCAGATGATGTTCGCGATCATCACGCCCGCGCTGATCACCGGTGCGACCGCAAACCGGCTCAAGCCCTTGGGCTGGGCCGTTCTGCTCGTGCTGTGGTCGATCATCGTCTACCCCCCGATTGCGCACTGGCTCTTCAATCCCGAAGGCTGGTTGGCGCTCCGCGGAGCTCAGGACTGGGCCGGCGGAATTGTCGTCCACGCATCCGCCGGCGCCGCCGCCCTGGCAATCTTGCTGGTGGTCGGCAAACGTCCGGGATGGCCCAACGCCGAGGCAGTCCCGCACTCGGTGCCTCTGGCGTTGATCGGCGCAGGCATCCTGTGGTTCGGCTGGTTCGGATTCAACGCAGGCGACGGATTGGCCGCCGATGGTGTTGCGGCACAAGCCTTGATGAACACTCACATCGCCGCAGCGGGCGGCATGGTCGTCTGGCTCGTCATCGAAAGGTATACCGAGGGCAAGGCCACGGCGATCGGTGGAATCACCGGCGCGGTAGCCGGTCTCGCGACCGTCACCCCCTGCGCCGGCTTCGTCAGCACCTTCTCCGCGTTGGCGATCGGCGCGCTTGCCGGACTGGTCTGCCACTTCGCGCTCGCGCTCAAGTCGATCTTCAAGTTCGACGACGCGCTCGACGTCATCGCGGTCCACTTCATCGGCGGCATCCTCGGTTCACTCCTTCTCGGTTTGTTCGGCGAAAAGGCGATCAATTCGATCGGCCGCGACGGACTCTTCTTCGGCGGCGGCGCAGGACTACTCGGCGAGCAGGCGTTGGCGTTGATCGTCGTCATCGCTTTCTCGTTCGTGGTGACCTGGCTGATCGCCACGGGCATCGAGAAGACCATCGGTCTCAAGCTGGCTCCGAAAGACCAGGTGGACATCGACCGTCGTCAGCAAGGCATGGACGCGTACCGCTACAACGCCGCATTCGTCGACGCCGGTGGTGCGCCGCAGACCAGCGGGTTCGACTCGGGGGTCCTGGTCGAGGGGGCAAAACTTGTTCCGAACCTCGGCGCCCCGAAGCACGAACTCATCACCGCGGTATTGCAGACCATCGAGTCCGAGAAGCTACGGGAGGCGCTGCTGGCTGCCGGAGCGGAGTCGATAGTCGTATCGGAAGCGCATGTCTCCGCGAGTGACTCGGCCTCGCTCAAGTTCCGCGGACAACGCAACGACGTCGTGTTCACCGAGCGGTTGCGTGTCGAGGTGCTGGTCGCCTCGGAACATGCCCAGGCGGTTCTGGACGCGATCAACGAGTACTCGGGCGGCAGGAGGAGCGGTTTCGTCCAGCAGGCGGCCGAACCTCTCACCGAAGCGGCGGAACAGGGGAGCTGACATGTATTCGACGACAGGGAGTGACCGCATCATCGACAAGGAGCGTTCGGAATGCATCTGACACCGCGAGAACTCGACAAGCTGACAATTCTCATGTTGGCGGATGTCGCACTGAGGCGAAAGGCAAAGGGGCTCAAACTCAATCATCCGGAGTCCGTCGCAGTCATCACTGCAGCCGCTCTGGAGGGAGCTCGGGAGGGCAAGACTCTCGAGGAGGTCATGGCCGACGCATCACACGCCTTGACGGTCGACGATGTGATGGAAGGTGTCGCGGAGATGATTCCGCGTGTGCAGGTCGAGGCGGTGTTCCTCGACGGTAGCCGGCTCGTCACCGTGCACTCTCCGATCCAGTAGCCCGACCGAGATGTCAGGAGCACTCCAAGATGGCAAGCAAATCGACGAAGAAGGATTCCGGCGGCGAGAAGAAAGTGCCGGTCGGCGGATATGTGTTGCGGGACGAGCCGATCGAACTCAACGAGGGTCGTCCGCGTTTGAAGCTGCGGGTCCGAAATACCGGTGACCGTCCCATCCAGGTGGGTTCGCACTATCACTTCATGGAAGTCAATCGCGCGTTGTCGTTCGATCGTGAACAGTCCTTCGGCTGGCGCCTCGATATTCCCGCGGGCACTGCGGTCAGATTCGAGCCGGGCGACGAGAAGGAAGTGACGTTGGTGCCGTTCGGCGGCAAGCAACGGGTTCAAGGCTTCAACGGACTTGTCGACGGTTGGGCGCCGACCCACGCTGCCTACCGGCCGAGGCTCCCCGGAGCCGTCCAGCGTGCCGAAGAACTCGGCTTCCTGTCCGAACCTCAAACCGACTGATTCTCGTTCACGGCGGACGAAGGAGAGCAACACCCATGACAAGCATTTCGAGGCAAGAGTATTCGGGTCTGTTCGGGGTCACCACGGGTGACCAGATCAGGCTCGGCAACACCGACCTGTACATCGAGGTCGAGGAAGATCTTCGAACCATCGGAGACGAGTCGATATACGGCGGCGGCAAGACGCTGCGCGACGGCATGGGCCAGGATCCGGAGTCGTGCAGCATCGACGGTGCCCTCGACCTCGTGATCACCAACGTGGTCATCGTCGATGCAACCATCGGTGTCGTCAAGGCAGACGTGGGAATCAAGGACGGCAAGATCGTCGGCTGGGGCAAGGCGGGAAACTCCAGCACGATGGAAGGCGTCACCCCGGGGCTGACCACCGGTCCGGCGACCGACGCGATTTCCGGTGAGCAGATGATCCTCACTGCCGCCGGCATCGATCCACACGTTCACCTCGTGTCACCACAGCAGGCGTACCACGCACTCAGTGGGGGAGTGACGACGCTGATCGGTGGTGGTATCGGCCCGACCGACGGAACCAACGGCACCACCATCACTTCCGGTATCTGGAACATGGAGATGATGCTCAAGGCCAACGAGGGTTTGCCGGTCAACGTCTGCATGTTGGGCAAGGGGAACTCGTCCGGGCATCAGTCGCTGGTCGAACAGATCAAGGCCGGTGCGGCCGGTCTGAAGGTCCACGAGGACTGGGGCGCGACACCGGCCACAATTCGTGAGTCTCTGCGGGTGGCAGACGAAATGGACGTTCAGGTCGCCATTCACACGGATACCCTCAACGAGGCCGGATACGTCGAGGACACTATCGCGGCCTTCGAAGGCCGTACGATTCACACCTATCACAGCGAGGGCGCGGGTGGCGGTCACGCACCCGACATTTTGCGAGTGACGGGAGAGGACAACGTACTTCCGGCGTCGACCAACCCGACGTTGCCGTACGGCATCAACACTCAGGCCGAACTCTTCGACATGATCATGGTCTGTCACAACCTCAATCCCAAAGTGCCCTCGGATGTTTCTTTTGCCGAGTCCCGCGTTCGCGCCGAGACGATCGGTGCCGAGAACGTACTGCAGGACATGGGCGTCATCTCGATGTTCTCGAGTGACTCACAGGCGATGGGCCGGGTTGGAGAAAACTGGCTACGCGCGATCCAAACAGCGGACTGCATGAAGCGGTCCCGCGGCAAGCTGCCCGAGGATTCGCCGACACACGACAACTTCCGCGTGTTGCGCTACGTCGCGAAGGTCACGATCAATCCAGCGTTGACGTTCGGTCTTTCGCATGTGGTCGGGTCGATCGGTGTCGGGAAGATGGCGGATCTTGTTCTCTGGGAGCCCGCATTCTTCGGTGCGAAGCCGAAGACGATCATCAAGAACGGTCTGATCAGCTGGCACGCCATGGGAGATCCGAATGCGTCGCTCCCGACACCACAACCGGTGATCTACCGGCCGATGTTCGGTGGATTCGGCAAGGCGTTGCCGCAGAGTTCGGTCTCGTTCGTCTCGCGAGCGGCACTCGACGACGGCATCAAGGACAGGCTCGGTCTAGAACGTCAGGTTGTTGCTGTCGAGGGAACCAGAACAGTCACCAAGCGTGATCTGGTTCGCAACTCGGCCACTCCGGAAATCAAGGTGGACCCGGAGACCTTCGCGGTGACTGCGGACGGCGTCCACGCATACGTCGAACCTGCCGAATCCATTCGCTTGAACCAACTTTACTTCTTCAGTTAGGGGTCTCCTGTGTCGGGAACAATCACACACACGCACGGCGCCGATGCGACGCCACACACGCACGGCGAGATGACCGCGCCGAGCGGAAAGCCGACGCGAATCGACGCGCTGCTCGGGAAGGAGACCGACGAGGAGTGGGTCGGTCGACTCGACAATGCGGTAGTCGACGTCTTGTCGCTCGATCAGTGGGAAGCGCAGAAGAGTCGGCTACGACGCACCACGATCGGTGGCCGTGAATTGGCCGTCTCGCTCGATCGGGGTATTCAGTTGCAGGACGGCGACATTCTGCTGTGGGACGAGCCGGCGAACACCGTCGTCGTGGCCAGGATCAACCTCAAGGACGTGTTGGAGATCGACCTGAGCGCACTGGTCGACGTCACGCCCGAGAAGATGATTCAGACGTGCCTGGAGTTGGGACATGCCGTGGGTAACCAGCACTGGCCTGCCGTGGTGAAGGGAATGAAGGTCTACGTTCCGTTGACGGTCGACAAGGCGGTCATGGGCTCGGTGATGCGGACACATGCTTTCGAGGGCATCGAGTACACCTTCATCCCGGGTGCCGAGGTCATTCCCTACATCGCTCCACACGAGGCACGCCGTTTGTTCGGTGCGGCCGCGCGTGAGGGCGAGGGGCATACCCATGACCCTCTCGTCTGAGGGATCCGGGCTCAGCATCAACCGCGCGATGAGGATGATGCAGTTTTCCGATTCCATGTTCCCGGTCGGTTCCTTCTCGTTCTCCAACGGTTTGGAATCGGCCGTGGCGCAGGGAATTGTCACGGACGGTCCGTCGCTGCGGGAGTTCGTACTCTCGGCGGCGCATCAGGGGGCGACGTGCGACGGTATCGCCGTACTCGCAGCGCACCGGGGCGCGACAGCCGGTGACTTCTCGGCGATCCTCGCCGCCGATCATGCAGTGATCGAACGCAAGCTCAACGAAGAAGCACGCACGATGAGTACCCGGATGGGTAAGAAGTTGGCCGAACTCGGCGGGCGCTTGGCCGGTGAGACCCTGTTCAACAAGTGGTTGGCCGCGATCGCATCGGGGGAGACGCCGGGTACCTACCCCGTCGGCCTCGGAATTGCTTTCGCGGAGATGGGTTCTCCGGAGGAGGACGCTTTCACGGTCAATCAGTACGGTGTCGCGATGACGTTGCTCGGCGCTGCCCTTCGCATCGTCCGAGTAGATCACCTTGCAACACAGGAGATTCTGTTCGAGGTCAATCAGACTGCCGGCCATGAGTACGCCGCAGTGCGTGACTACGGACTCGACGACATGTCCAATTTCGCCCCGATGATCGACATTCTGGCTGCGGTGCACGTCAAGGCGCACGTCCGAATGTTCATGAACTAGAAGGAGAACGATGAAGAAGACAACGCGCATCGGAATCGGCGGACCCGTGGGTTCGGGTAAGACCGCGCTCATCGAGGCGATCACACCGGAGTTCATCAAGCGGGGCACCAGCGTTCTGATCATCACCAACGACGTGGTCACCACCGAAGATGCCAAGCATGTGCGCAAGGCTCTCAAAGGTGTTCTCGTGGAGGAACGTATCGTCGGCGTGGAGACGGGAGCCTGCCCACACACCGCCGTCCGCGAAGACCCGAGTATGAATCTCGCGGCCGTCGAGGACATGGAGAAGACGTTCCCGGACACCGACGTGGTCTTCATCGAAAGTGGTGGCGACAACCTCACACTGACGTTCAGCCCTGCTTTGGTCGACTTCTTCATCTACGTCATCGACGTAGCCGCAGGCGACAAGATTCCGCGCAAGAACGGTCCGGGAATCTCGCAGTCCGACATCCTGGTCATCAACAAGACCGATCTCGCACCGTACGTCAACGCAGATCTCGGAGTCATGGATCGCGACTCCAAGGGAATGCGGGGAGACAAGCCGTTCGTCTTCACCAATTGCATGACAGGGGAAGGCATCAAGGACGTGGTGGACCTGATCGTGCACGGAGTCCTCTTCGACGAAGAGGAAGTGGGAGCGAGCGCACCGTGAGCGCACCGCCCGTCCCGGGAGCATCGCGAGCGCTCCCGGGGCCGATCCCGACCATCCCGGAACTCGACCAGTACCAGGATCAACCGAAGCAGGCCCCAGCCGGCAAGGTCGGGAAGACCGGCGTTCTCGAGATGCGATTTGTCGACCGTGGCGACAAGACGATTCTGCGGGACATGTACCGCAAGACACCGCTGCTGGTTCAGCAGGCGCTGTACTGGGACGAAGCGTTGCCGACCATGCCGTGCGTCTACATGATTTCCACGTCCGGCAGTGTGTTGCAAGGCGATCGCCTGTTCCTCACCATCGAGATGGAGCCGGGTTCCCTCGCGCACGTGACCACTCAGTCGGCCACGAAGGTCCACCGGATGGATGCCAATCACGCGTCGCAACTCCAGAAAGTGGTGCTCGCGGAGAATTCGTATCTCGAACTGATGCCGGGGGTGACGATTCCGCACCGCAACGCGAGGTACTACGCGCGCACCGACATCACGGTGGATCCGACTGCAACGCTGTTGTTCTCGGAGATCGTCATGCCAGGTCGTAAGTACCATGACGGCGGAGAGATGTTCGTCTACGACCTGTACTCCACAATGATCAAGGCGGAGCGTCCGGACGGGGAGAACCTCTTCACCGAGAAGCTTGTGATCGAACCGGCGCGTTTTCCCGTGCGATACGGCGGAATCATGGGCGATCACGACGTGTTCGGCAATGTCATCTTGTTGACACCGAAGGAGCATGCCGACGCGATTCTCGAAGAGGTAGTTCCGGGCCGTGACGGCAAGGTCGTTTCCGGAGCGAGTCGGCTACCGAACGACGCCGGTCTCATCTTCAAAGTCCTCGGTCCGGAGAGCGAACCCGTCAAGGCAAAGGTTCGTGATTTCTGGGCTCTGGTGCGAAAGGCAGTTCTGGACACCACCATTCCGCCCGTCCCGCTCTGGGGATGACGCGGATCGCCGGAGAAGGATCGAGGGACGTGCGATGACCACCATCACCAAGCCGTGGGACGACGTCGCGGACAAGAACGTCGTGCTCAGATTCATCGACACGAATCTCAAAGGCTCCGGGCAAGTGATGTTTCAGGGCAATGCGCTGACCGGCCTGCTGTTTCTGGTCGGCATCTTCTGGGGCGCGACAGGCGCGGACACGATCACCGTCGCGATCGGTGCCGTGGTGGGTCTGGTGGTATCCACCGTCACCGGCATGATGCTGCATTCTGACGACGATTCGATGCGTATCGGCCTGTACGGGTACAACGGAATTCTTGTGGGAGCTGCCTTTCCGACATTCCTTGCCGGTGGCGTGATGCTGTGGATCTACCTCGTGGTGGGAGCTGCTGCGTCGACCATCGCGTTCCTGGCGGTTGCCAATGTCTTCAAGACGTGGGGCGTACCGGCACTGACATTTCCGTTCAACCTCGTCAACTGGTTCTTTCTCCTCGCGGCATTCCAGTTCTTGCGGATCGAAACGTCGGACCTCAGCGCGGGCCAGTTTCCGCAACACATCGGGGACGCGTCGGTTCATGCCGACATCACGTTCAGCTTCCTGTGGGACACGCTGTTCCGCAACGTCTCCCAGATCTTTCTGATCAACAACACCGTCACCGGCCTCATCTTCGTGATCGCGCTGCTGGTCGCGTCACGCTGGGCGGCGTTGTTCGCGCTCATCGGTTCCGCGATAGCGATGGGTGCGGTGCTGGCGCTGGGTGCCAACACCGTAGACGTCGGCAACGGTCTTTACGGGCTCAGTTCGGTGCTGACGGCAATCGCTCTGGGGTCGGTGTTCTACAATCCGTCGTGGCGTGTGTTCGTCTACACCGTCTTCGGCGTGCTGGTGACTGTTGTCATCCACGGCACGCTGGTATCGGCCTTCGCCCCGATTGGCCTGCCCGCCGGGACGGGCCCGTTCGTCTTCGCTACATGGCTGTTCCTGCTGCCGAAGAAGAAATTCGTTCCCATCCAGCACGACACCATCGAGGGCGGAGCGGCCGAGGGCAAGGATTCGATCGCGAAGGCGAACGGATAGGGATCGAACGACAGAAGCGCCTAGATCGTTCCGCTATGGCACCCTCGCGAACCGGTATCACTCGAGTATTGTCTGGCCTTCGGTAGTCGGGCATGGTCGAAGCATGACCGTGCAGGTAGTTGTGATGGGTGTGGCCGGTGCTGGAAAGAGCACCGTGGCAGTAGGTCTCGCCACGTCTCTCGGAGCAGACTTCGTCGACGGTGACGATCTGCATCCCGAGTCCAATGTCGCCAAGATGCGTTCGGGGACACCGTTGACCGACGAAGATCGTGCGCCGTGGCTCGACGCGATCGCGGCCTGGTTGTCCGAGCGTGCCGATGCGGGACGCACGGGCGTCGTTGCCTGTTCGGCTCTGCGGAAGTACTATCGGGACCGGTTGCGCCCGGACGGTCTCGACGTGCAGTTCGTCCACCTGGCCGGCGATGTCGAGACGATCTCCGCTCGTATGCGTTCCCGCGCCGGGCACTTCATGCCGGAGAGTCTGCTCCTCTCCCAGTTCGACGCTCTCGAACCGCTCGCAGACGACGAGCGCGGCGTCACGCTGAATGTCGTCTCCAAACCGAGCACACTGGTGGGCGAGGCAGTCGACTACATCCATACATCTCAGAGGAGCGTCACAGCGTGAGTAGCACCGCAAGCCCCGGCCCGTTCGATATTTCCGGGAAGGTCGCGCTGGTGACGGGTTCGAGCCGAGGCATCGGCTCGGCCCTCGCTACTGGTCTCGCCGAGGCGGGCGCGGTAGTGGTGCTCAACAGCCGAAATGTCGACGTGCTCGTAGCTGAGCGTCGACGCATCGCCGACGCGACCGGTGCAACGGTGCACGCATTCGCATTCGACGTCACCGATTCGGCTGCCGTCCGAGACGCGGCGACACGCGTCGAGGCGGAGGTCGGCCCGGTCGAGATCGTTGTCAACAACACCGGCGTGCAACACCGTGCCCCGCTTCTCGAGTTCGGCGACGACGACTTCCGGCGTGTCATGGACACCAACCTGACCAGTGCGTTCTACGTCGGACGTGAATTCGCCCGAGCCATGGTCGAGCGCGGACACGGGAAGATCGTCAACATCTGTTCGGTGCAGAGCGAACTCGGCCGAGCAGGTATCGCACCGTATGCGGCCAGTAAGGGTGGGCTGAAGATGCTCACCCGCGGAATGTGCGCCGACTGGGCACCCTTCGGTTTGCAGATCAACGCGATCGCACCGGGATACTTCGACACCGAACTGACCTCTGCGCTGGTCAACGATCCGGAGTTCACCGCGTGGCTCGCCAAGCGGACGCCCGCCGGACGCTGGGGCCGTACCGAGGAGCTGATCGGGTCGCTACTGTTCTTGGCATCCCCGGCTTCGGATTTCGTCAACGGTCAGATCCTCTACGTGGACGGCGGAATGACAGCCGTCGTCTGATTGTCCGCTGTTAGATCGTCCGCTACTCGAACAGAAAGCACCCACATGACAGACGCCAGCGCCCCTCGCATCCACCTCGGTCCCGTCGAGGATCCTCACGTCGCCGACGGAATACGCCGAGCCGGTGGAGTTCTCGTTCCACTGGCAGACGCCGAGGGCGTCGTGTGGGTACACGGGCCGGAGACGTTCCCGTCGTCGCTACCCGATTCGGTTCGCTGGGTGCAGTTGCCGTTCGCCGGCATCGAGCCCTGGTTCGACGCCGGGGTGATCGACGACAAGCGGGTCTGGACGTCTGCTGCCGGAGCGTACGCGGGCAATGTCGCCGAACATACGATGATGCTTCTCCTCGCCGGAGTTCGTTCTCTCCCCGAACAATTGGCGGCGCAGTCGTGGCGCAAGGAAGAGTTCGACCCGCGGGTGGGCACTTTGCAGGGCTCGACAGTGGCGATCATCGGTTGCGGCGGAATCGGCCGTGCGTTGATCCCGTACCTCGCCGCGTCCAAAGTCAAGGTCATCGCGATCACCCGCTCCGGGACCCCTGTCGAGGGTGCTTCCGAAACGCTCTCGGCCGACCGCACCGGCGAAATCTGGTCCAAGGCAGATCACTTCGTGATCGCAGCACCGTCGACATCGGCGACGCGGCATCTGGTCGGCAAGGCCGAACTGGACCAGATGTCGGAGTCGAGCTGGATCGTGAACATCGCGCGTGGAACCCTCGTCGACACGGACGCATTGGTCGACGCACTGGAAGCCGGTTCAATCGGCGGGGCGGCACTGGACGTCACCGATCCCGAGCCGTTGCCGGACGGGCATCGGTTGTGGAAGCTGCCCAACGCGATCATCACTCCACACGTCGCCAACCCGGCTACGACGCTCACCCGCGTCCTGGCAGATCACGTTGCAGCCAACGTCGCCCGATTCGCCGCAGGTGAGGACCTCGCCGCCGTGATCGATCCGTCGGCGGGCTACTGACCGCTCGCGTTGGTTCCCTTCACATAATCGGCAACGACGGTGCGCAGAACATCGCGCACCGCCTCGGCCGGTTTGGAGAGGGGCTGATTGGCCGGGGTGCCAAGGGAGACATGCACTTCGATGCCCGGCTCGATGCGTCGTAGCTCGAGCGCTTCGACGTCCATGACCCTGCGGGCCACCGACCACGGCAGAACCGTCGCGCCCAATCCGGTGCGTACGGCCTCGGACAGCGTCATCACCGATTCCACTTCGGCCACGACGTTCGGTTGCTGCTCTGCACGGTCGAAAGCCTGCTCCACCACCTTGCGAATGGTGTGCATCCGACCCGGAAGCAGCAGCGGCAGTTCGGCGATCTCGGGCAGGGAAATGTCGGATCCCGATTCGCCTGCCAGTCCGGTACCGAACGGCGCGACCACCACCAGTTCCTCGGTAAGCAAGCGTTCGAATGTCACACCCTTGATCGGGCCCGCGTCGTACAACAACGCCAGATCCATGCGACCGGTCATCATCGCTTCGCTGAGCACACCACCGAAGTTCTCGTTGATGTGCAACAAGATATTCGGGTGCTGCTCGCGTACACGGGCCAAGAGCGGCAACGCAATTGCCGTCGCGGTGCTGTACGGGGCGAGGCCGACCGAGACGCCACCCGCCAGCGCCCGTCCGACCACGGACACCTCGGCCTGAGCACTCTCCACCTGACGCAGAATCACCTGAGCATGCCGATAGAGTGCGTGCCCCGCATCGGTCGGCTCGACACCCTGTTTGCTGCGGATCAGAAGTTGCTGACCGAACTGCGTTTCCAGCGACGTCATCTGTTGACTCAGGGCGGGTTGTGCGATGTGCAGGATGTCGGCGGCTCGGGTGATGCTGCCGGCATCGACAATTCGTACGAACGAGTAGAGCCTTCTCGTGTCCATGCTGTGCAAACTACCAGCTCAACGGACATATCGAATTCCGATCACCCCAACGCGAAACGGTATTAACAACCCTTTGGCGTTCCTGAGTAGCGTCCCAGAAACACCGAAGTCGACACACAGAACTTCGACAGTCGGACCAACCACGGGCAACGGCGCCCGTACGAACAAGTAAACGAACCGGAAGGACCGAAATGGCAACCAGCATCGATCTTGTCGCCGATCTCGGCGAAGGTTTCGGCACGTGGACCATGGGCGCCGACGATGCTCTGCTCGACACGCTGACTTCGGCCAACATCGCTTGCGGATTCCATGCAGGCGATCCACGAACCATGGATGCCACCGTGCAGGGGTGCGTATCGCGCGGTATCGGCATCGGCGCGCATCCGAGTTTTCCGGACCTCGCCGGATTCGGACGTCGCGCGATGGCTCTCAGTGAGAACGAGGTCCGAACCGACGTGCTGTTCCAACTCGGCGCCCTTCACGCCTTTGCGGTCGCGAACGGAACGTCGTTGTCGCACATCGCTCCCCACGGCAAGCTCGGGAATCTTGTTGCCGTACGCCAGGATTACGCGCGCGCCGTCGTCGATGCGGTCGCGGCCTTCGATCCGTCGTTGATCGTGCTCGCCCAGGACGGGGCGTTGGCCGACGAGGCGACTGCCCGCGGATTGAGCGTCGGCATCGTCGGAATCGCGGATCGCGCATACAACTCCGACGGAACTCTCGTGCCCCGCAGCGAGCCGGGAGCGGTGATTCACGACGTCGACGTTCTGGTCGAGCGGACCGTTCGGATGGTGGTCGAGGAAGTCGTAGAAGCTGTGGACGGCACGTTGATCCCGGTTGTCGCCGATACGGTCCTCGTACACGGTGACAACCCCGGTGCCGTCGCGAACGCGAAGGCGATTCGCGCCGCGCTCGAGGCCGCCGGTGTCACCATTGCGCCGCTGACCCGGGTCGTGGCGTCACGGCGGGCCCGTGATGTCGGGTGTTCCGCGTGAAGACCTACGTCGCCGACTGCGGTGACGCCGCCGTTCGTGTCAGTGTCAGCGGCGGGACCGCCGAGCAGAACTGGAACACCGTTCGATCGATCGCTGCACGTTTCGATCTCGGTGCCGACGGCATCGTCAGCGTCATCCCGACATACGACGCCCTGCTGGTCGAGTTCGACAACCTCCTCACCGACCACGACGCCGTCCGCGGCCTGGTTCGCGAAGCAACGACTATCCCCCGACCGCTGGAAGGTGAACCTAGGACGTTCGAGATCCCCGTCGTCTACGGGGGCGAACACGGCCCGGACCTGGGTGAGACAGCGCGGTTCCTCGGCGTCACCGAAGCCGAAGTGGTGCGCCTTCACTCCGCAGCCCCGTTGGTCATGCGTTGCTACGGCTCACCCGGCGGCGCCCCGATGCTCGACGGCCCGGCGTTCGGCCTTCCCATCCCGCGCCGATCGAGCCCGCGACCGCACGTCGCGGCCGGTTCCGTTGCGGTGGCCGGACGTCAGGCAGTCGTTTCGGCCAGGCCTGCGCCCGGCGGTTGGGCAGTGATCGGCCGGACCCCGCTCATCTTGGTCGATCCGGCGTCGGAGCAGATTTCTGCCTACCGCCCGGGCGATCTGTTCGTCTTCCGTGCGATCGACGCCGATCGCTGGGACGAATTCGACGGACGCTCGCTCCTGCCCGTAGGGAGCGAACCCCATGGCTGAGACAGTCACCGTCCTGACTCCGGGAATCAGCTCCGTCCAGGACCTGGGGCGTGGATCGGCGTCGCAGTTCGGTCAGGCGACGGGCGGCGCAGCCGACCAGATCAGCGCGGAGATCGCCAACGCGTTGGTGGGTAGTAGGCGCGAGGCCCCGCTACTGGAGTTGACGGCCCTCGACTTTTCAGCGTCGGCGTCCACGGATCTGCTGATCGCCGTCACGGGTGCACCCGCAACGGTGACCGTCGACGGACATCGGCAACCGCAGTGGGAACCGATCGTCTGGCGCGCCGGTCAGCGGCTTGCCGTCACCGGAATCCACGACGGATTGCGCGTCTACGTCGCCGTCCACGGAGAGCTGACGGCCGACTATCTCCTGGGGAGCTGCGCTCCCGACCAGGTCCTCGGATTCGGCCGTCACTTGACCGCGGGGGAGACGCTGGTCGTCGACACCGACTGCCCGCCGATCGACCACCCGGTTTTCCGGCTACCGCTGTTCCGGCTGCTGCCGGACCGACCGTCCTTCGGCAACGTGTGGACGCTCGACGTGACCGACGGGCCCGACATCGACGACTTCGGTGAGAGTGCAGCCGCGCTGTTCGGCACCGAATTCGTAGTAGGCGATCAGAGCAATCACATCGGGCTGCGGCTGGCACCGGTCGATCAACAGCCGCTCCCACAGCGCACCAGCACCGGCGAGGTCCTCTCGCGCGGCGTCCCCATCGGCGCCGTCGAAGTACCCGCAGGCAACGAACTTCTGGTCTTGCATCGAGGTAGAGGCGTCACCGCCGGCTATCCGGTGCTGGCCGTCGTCACCACCGTTTCACTTTCACAGCTGGGACAGGCCCGACCCGGGCACCGCGTCCGATTCCGGAACTGCAACGTCGCAACGGCGGTTGCAGAGCACCGCGAACAGCAGCACCGCATCGCCTTGCTGAGGCGGCGTGTGGAGAACGTATTCACCACCCTCCGGATACCTCTTCACACCTCGGAAGCCCGAGTACCGAGCCACGTCGGCACCACACGCCCCGCGAGCGCTCCGCGCCGCGCGTCTATTTTGGAGACAGCATGACCAACACCATCGAAGCGGTAGACGGCCAGGTAGCCGACCCGCGCAAGGTTCGAAAAGTCGTCGCAGCGGGCTGCGTCGGCATCTTCGTCGAGCTCTACGACAACGGTGTCTTCGCGTTCATGGCGACGGCACTGGCCATTGTGTTCTTCGACGTGTCGAAGTCGAGCGACGCGCTGATGCTGGTGTTCGCCGGCTACGCGGTCTCGTTCTTCGTTCGGCCCCTCGGCGCGGTGGTCTGCGGCATCCTCGGCGACCGGATCGGTCGACAGAAGATGTTGGTGTTCGTCATCATGCTGATCAGCGTGGCGACCGCCGGTATCGGCTTGCTGCCCACCTACGCGGCCATCGGTATCGCGGCACCGGCACTGCTGATCTTCCTGCGGATCGTGCAGGGATTCTCCGTCGGTGGTGAAGCGGCCGGCGCCATGACGTTCCTCGCCGAACACGCCCCGGAAGGCAAGCGCGGCTTGATCACGAGCTACGCGCAGATCGCGTCGTTCCTGGCCCTGCTGACCGGAACGATGATCGCGTTCGCCATGTCGCCGTGGCTCAACGCCGAAGCGATCAACGGCGGCGGACTCGCATCGTGGGCGTGGCGCATCCCGTTCCTCATGGCCATTCCGATGGGAATCATCGGCTGGTACATCCGTCGCGCGATCTCCGATACCCCGAACTTCGAGCGGCTCAAGGAATCCGGCGGTTTGTCGCGCAATCCGCTCAAGGAAGCGTTCTCCACTCCCGAGCACCGCCGCGCCATGATCCTCGCCCTGTTCATCCCCCTGATGAACGGTTCCGGCTACTACGTTCTGTTCTCGTACATGCCCACGTTCCTCAAAGGCGATCAGATCGGATTCTCCACCGGGACGGCGCTTCTCGTCACCGCATCCAGCCTGGTCGCGATCTGCTTCGCGATCCCGTTCATGGGTGCTCTCTCCGACCGGATCGGTCGCAAGAAGGTCATCGCCGGTGCTGCTGCAGCAATGGCGATCGGAGCGATCCCCTGCTACGCCATGATCGTGACCGGCAACGTCGGACTCGCCGTGCTCGGTGCCTGCCTCATGGCAGTGATCTTCGCCGGGCACACAGCCGTCATCCATATTCTGATCGTCGAACTGTTCCCCACGCGGGTTCGCTACTCCGCCTACGGCTTGGGCTACAACATCTCGTCCGCACTCTTCGGAGGTACCGCGCCGTTGTTGATGACCTGGTTGATCCCCGAATTCGGTATCTACGTTCCCGCCTTCTACGCGGTCATCACCGCGATCGGCACGCTGATCGCGGTCAGCACCATCACCGATCGCGCCCACGTTCCGCTTCGCGACACTCTGTGACTTCTCGCGTGAGTCACTCCTGATCCGGCCCGGTAGTCGCCTGCAGTCCGCGGCGGCTGCCGGGTCATACCAATTTCTTCCTGTAGGAGCACACAAATGCCTTTCTCCGATTACCGCACAGCACTCGTCACCGGCGCCAACACCGGAATGGGTGCCGCCGTCACCGAGATGTTCACCAAGCGTGGACTCACCGTCTACGGAGTCGCCCGCAATGCCGACAAGCTCGCTGAGGTTGCCGATCGAACCGGAATGATCCCGCTGCCCGTGGACATCACCGACACTGCCGCGCTCGCCGAAGCTGTTGGCGGACTGGAGATCGACATCCTCGTCAACAACGCCGGGGTGTCCGCGACCGGGAACATTCTCGACGCCGAAGAGGCGTCGGTGGACGCGATGGTGGACGTGAATCTTCGTGCCGTCCTGCACCTCTGCCGCATTCTGCTACCGGGAATGGTGGAGCGCGATCTCGGCCACGTCGTCAACATCAGTTCCATCGCCGGCCTGTACAACTTCTACGGCCACACTGCGTACCACGCGACCAAGGCTGCGGTGCACCAGATTTCGCGCCAGCTGCGAAACGACTGCATCGGCAAGCGGATTCGAGTGACCGAGATCTGCCCCGGCCGGGTCGAGACCGAGATCTTCGGCCGAAACCTCGGCGGCACGCCCGAGGCCATGCAAGAAGCATGGGAGACCTTCTACGAGGGCTACGAATCCATCACCACCAAGGACATCGCGGATACCATCGAGTTCGCGATCGACGCTCCCGGCCACGTCAACCTGGGTCTCATCGAGGTGCTCCCCACCTTCCAGGTGCCCGGTGGCCTCGACTTCATCCGTCGCAACGACTGAGAGAGCGCATCATGAGTTTTGTACTACCGGAAACGACGCTCGGAGTGGTGGCCCATGCGGCCGGTGACCTGCGGGTCGAGCACGTCGTGTTGACTGCGCCGACCGCTGAGCAGGCAGTGGTCGAGATCGCCTACGGCGGTGTGTGTGGATCAGATCTGCACTACTGGACGCACGGTGCGGCGGGGGAGTCGATTCTGAAGGCACCGATGCTGCTCGGTCACGAGGTGGTCGGCACGGTCGTGACGGCCGCGGCCGACGGAACGGGGCCGGTAGTTGGAACTTCCGTAGCCGTACACCCCGCAACGCCCGGTGGGACCACCCCACGGTTTCCGAGCGATCGGCCCAACCTTTCACCCTGCTGCACATACCTGGGAAGTGCAGCGCAGTACCCGCACACCGAGGGGGCATTCGTGAAATACGCAGTGCTCCCGACACGCATGCTCCGGACACTGCCCGAGGGGCTGGACCTGCGGACAGCGTCGGTAGCGGAACCGGCAAGCGTTGCCTGGCACGCTGTCTCGCGAGCGGGAGACGTACGCGGAAAGAAAGCGCTGGTCGTCGGGTGCGGACCCATCGGGGCGCTGGTCGTGGCCGTGCTCAAACGAGCAGGCGCGCAGTCGATCACCGCGGTCGACATGCACGACGTTCCACTGCAGATCGCGTCGACGCTCGGTGCGGATCGAGTTCTGAAGGCCACCGACGTCGACGCCGTCGCTTCAGCCGATGCCGACGTGGTCGTCGAGTGCACCGGCAATCATCGCGGGCTCGAATCCGCTATCCGCGGGGCGACGCGCGGTGGACGGGTGGTCATGCTCGGGCTTCTTCCGTCCGGACCTCAACCGGTACACATCTCGCTGGCGATCACGCGAGAGTTGGAGTTGGTGGGTTCATTCCGCTTCAACGACGAAATCGACGAGGTGCTTATCGCCCTTGCCGACGGTTCGCTTGCTGTCGATGCTGTCCTCACACACGAATATCCGGTCGAGGAAGCTGTGGAAGCCTTCGCGGTGGCCAAGGATGCTTCGGTGTCGGGGAAGGTGCTGTTACGGTTCTGAGGCCTTCGACCCTGTGCGCCTTTATTAACCGCGGGCGGTTAATAAAGGCGCACAGCAGGTTATTCGACCACCAAGCCCTTGGCTTCCAGCAGGGCAGTCAGATTGCTTACCTCGAGCGGAGTTTCGCCCCGCTTGTAACGTTCGATGTACCCGGCTTCGGCTTCGTCACGGGCGCGTGAGAGTTCGATGGCCTCGGCAACCTCCTCGCGGCGGACCACGACAACACCGTCGCAGTCGCCCTTGACGACGTCGCCGGGGTAGACGACCTGATCGCCGAAAACCAGGGGATGGTTGATCGGCCCGAGTGATTCCTTGACAGTTCCCTCGATGTACACGTGCTTGGAGAAGACGGGGAATCCGAGTTCGCGGATTTCCTGGGTGTCGCGCACTCCGCCGTCGGTGACCAGCGCGGTAATGCCGCGTGCGACACAGGCATTGGCCAGAACATCGCCGAACTGGCCGGCGGCTTGATCGCCTGAAGAGACGATCAGAACGTCGCCCGGCTGAGCGTAGCTGATCGCAACCTGCAGCATGAGGTTGTCGCGAGGATGGCATTTGACAGTGAAAGCGGAGCCGCAGAACTTCATGTCGCGGTCGATCGGCTTGATCGCCGGATGCAGCGAACCCTTGCGACCCTGCGCCTCGTGAATCGTGGCCGCGGAGAACGTCCCCAGTTCGGCTATCAGGTCCTTGTCAGCGCGGTCGATCTTGGTCTTGACGTGAATCATCTTGTACTCCAGAAGGTATGGAAGATCAGGAAAGGCGTTGGACTGCAGCGGCGATCTGTGCCGCGGCCTTTTCGAGGACAGCCTTGGAGGCGGCGAAGGAGATGCGGAAGTACGGCGAAGCGCCGTATGCCGAACCCTGAATAGTGGCAACCGACGCCTCGTCGAGGAGATAGAGGACCAGATCCTGGTCGGACTCGATCACGGTGCCGCCCGGGGTCTGCTTGCCGATCAAGGCGGCGCAGTTGACGAACAGGTAGAACGCACCCTGCGGCACGACGGGCTCGAGCCCCGGGACAGCACCGAGGAGGCGAGTCGAGAGGTCGCGTCGAAGTCGGTAGCTCCGTACGGATTCGGTGAGGAAACTCTGGTCGCCGGTGAGGGCTTCCACGGCTGCCGCCTGGCTGATCGAGGACGGGCAGGAAGAACTCTGACCCTGCAGTTTGTTGATGGCGCCGATCAATCCGGAATTTCCGAGTCCGTATCCGAGTCGCCACCCCGTCATGGCATGAGACTTGGAGACACCGTTGGTGACCAGCACTTGATCACGAAGGTGCGGGGCGACCTCGAGCAGACTCGTGATAGGAGCGTCGCCGAAGTTGATCTCGTCGTAGATCTCGTCGACCAACACACTGACATGGGGATTGGCCTCGATCACCTCGGCGATGGCCTGCAACTGCTCGCGCGTGTACACCGATCCGGTGGGGTTGCCCGGGGCATTGAGGATGACCCACTTGGTGTTCGGAGTGATCGCGTCGGCGAGAGCATGGGGAGTGAGAAGGAAGTTGTCGGACTCCTCGCACTGAACGATCACCGGAGTTCCGTCGTGAGCGAGGACCATATCCGGGTACGAAACCCAGTAAGGAGCGGGAACGATGACCTCGACGCCGGCTTCGACCGTCGCCATGAGAGCGAGGAAGATGACCTGCTTCGCTCCGCCGCCGACGGTGATCTGGTTGTCCGCGTACTGGATTCCGGTCCGCGAAGCCGCGCGTGTTGCGATTGCCTCGCGTAGTGCCGGGATGCCGTTGACTGCCGTGTACTTGGTTTGGCCGGTGTTGATCGCCGTGATCGCCGCCGACTTGATGTTGTCGGGTGTGTCGAAATCGGGCTCACCGACCGTCAGGTCGAGTATTTCGCGACCCTGGGCCTTCAGCTCGCGCACTCGTTGTGCGGCAGCCACACTCGGCGACTCCCTGATTCTGTCGACGCGCGCAGCCGGAACGAATGTCGCCATGATGGTCTGCTCCTGGGTCCGGGGTGAGCGTGGATTCCCGTCGTCGACGAGCCACAATTCTCACTCGGTGATCCGTTCGACCATAGGGTCCTACCAGGGCATCTGACCAAGACCGAACCGTTGTGGCCCGATAAGCAAACGTGATGGAGCGGTGACGGAATCAGACCGACAGAACGCGCAGGTCCTCGAGACCGTCCACGACGGGAACTCGCCACGACGCAAGCTCTTCCGGTCCCTGCTCGTCCCACAGTTCGAACAGTTCCGAATCGGTCGATGCGATGGTGCGCTCGACCATCTCGATCAGCCAGGTGAGCCGCTCGCTGGTCAGGGTCGAGGTGAAGGAATCGAGATCGAGGTCTTGGGTGGCAGGGTCGCGTTTGCGATCGGCGCGCACGATCAGCACCAATTCGAGCAAGGCGACGGCGATTTGGCCGCCGTCCACCTCGAGGTAGTCGTCCTCGAATGCCCACTCCACCGATTCGAAGGTGAAGTCACCGCGTCCGATGGACGCGATCAAATCCCCTGCACCGTCGTTCTCGAACGGTCCCGATCCCCACGCGCCCACTGTCTACTCTTTTCCGATTGCCGTGTCAGCGCGCTTCGAGCGCGATCTTCGCTCCGAATCCTAAGAGAACTGTTCCGGTTATGCGCTCGAGTGCCTGTCGCACTCGGGGCTTCTCGAAGGTGCTACGCGCCCGCGAGAGAAGGACCACGTAGCCACTGAGCCACACGATGGTGATGGCTGCATGGATGAGCACCAGCAGCGCAAGCGATGGTCCCGTCGGCCATCCGGCCGGAACCAACTGAGGCAGCAGTCCGGTGTAGAAGACGGCGATCTTGGGGTTGAGCAGGTTGGTGGTAAAGCCCGTCTTCCATGTCCCGGCCTTCGGCGCGCGCGGGGCGTCGGCATTGTGTTGCATCCGTGAGGTCCGGCTCTCCCACAGTGCTCGCACACCGAGATAGATCAAGTAGGCAGCACCGGCGAGCTTGACCACGGTGTACGCCTCGGCCGACGCGGCCAGGATCGCCGAAAGCCCGAGGACAGTCAGCAGACCCCACACCAGAAGGCCCGAGACGATGCCGGCCGCTACCCGGAAACCGGCGGATCTGCCCGCGCCGAGAGCTGTCTGCGTCACGACGGCCATGTCCGGCCCCGGGACCAGAGTCAGTAGGGCGAGCACGGCTGTGGCGGCGAGCAGAGCGGTCAGCATGCAACAAGTATGAAGTCGGGGTGGGGAGCGAAGTCGGGCGGTGGTGTCGTGCCTGTGAACAAAGAGTGGCGCCGCGGTGTGAACTGCATGGACACGCCCGGAAACCGGCGTCTCGTCAGCACAGTTCGACAAAGTTATGCACACTGTGGGGAAACGGAACGATGCAGGTAGAAGGAATACCTCTGTTGTAATTCATCCTTTTGTCCACAGGTTATGCACAACTGGGAAGTGGATGTGAATGAAGTTATCCACACCTGTGTGTGCATCGGTGGAGAACTGTCCAACTCCATTGGATACCCGCGAGTAATAGATCCCAACCAGTGGGTTGACCCCGGGACGTTCGTCCTGTCCAATCGAGGGTTAGCGGTAGTCGTGCGATGCTCAGGGGGCGCTTGACGGATGCGGAGATTTGGGTTTGTCGGGATTGTGTTGGTCGTGCTCGCGCTTGTCGTGGGCGCAGTTGCGTATGCCGATCCGGCGCCTGAAAACCCACCCGGAGATTTGGCCGGTCAGACCGGTGCTCACATCAATCGCATCGAGCAATTGTCGCCCACTCGCAGTGCCGTGTTCGTCGAGTCGCCGGCCATGCGACGCGAGGTGCAAGTGCAAGTTCTGCATCCAGCGACCAGTGCAGGTTCGCGTCCGTCCTTCTACCTGCTCGACGGAGTAAGTGCCGGTTCGGAATCCGGGTACTCCGAGAGCACCTGGACCCAGAAGACCGACATCGAAACGTTTTTCGCCGACAAGAACGTCAACGTCGTTCTCCCCGTTGGCGGTACCGGCAGTTTCTACACCAACTGGAAGAACGACGATCCGAACCTCGGTGTGAACAAGTGGGAATCGTTTCTCGCTGAAGAGCTTCCGGCGTTGATCGATTCTGCGTTCTCCGGAAACGGGACGAATGTGGTCGGTGGGGTGTCCATGGGTGCGCTCGGCGCGGCCAACCTCATCACGCATCACCCGAAGCTCTACACAGGATTAGCCTCGTACAGCGGCTGTCTCGACAACTCCGAGTCGTCTTCGCAGGATTCCGTGCGGCTGACCGTGGCCAGTAAGGCAGGCGACGCCACCAACATGTGGGGCCCGGCATCGGACCCCGACTGGCAAAAGCACGACCCGTCCACCAACGCGGAAACGCTGCGTGGGAAGACGATCTACGTTTCTTCCGGCACGGGCGCGCCCGGAGAGTACGACAACGTCTTCACGCCGAGTGGACTGCAGACTGCCATCGAAGGCGGACCGCTCGAGGCGCTTGCCAACACGTGTACACAACTGTTCGAAGCGAGGTTGGGGGAGTTGTCGATTCCGGCAGTGTTCGCGTATCGAAACGACGGCACCCATTCATGGCCGTACTGGCAAGACGCGCTTCACGCTTCCTGGCCGACAGTGAAGACCGCCCTGGGAATGTGAACTGGACTGCGAGCTGAGAACTACTCGGCCAGTGCCAGTTCGAGCAACTGGAGGGCGGCGTCACGGGTCTGCGCAGCCGCGATGAACCCCGCCTTGTGGCAGAACACCGAACCGTCGACGCCCGTCTCGGCAGCAAGGTCCGAGCCGTTCAGGCCGCGCCACGGCTCCGGCAACAGCTTTCGTGAACCGAACTTGGAGTCCGCAGGCTTGACCGTCTGAATCGACCAGCCGCCGTTGGTGTTCGGGAAGATGGTGAACAGAAGTTCCGGCTGGGCCGACGCGGCGCGGCCGTGGGGAACGAAGCGTTCCAGCACGACGAAGCGCGGATCCGACGCTTTCTCGTAGGTCTCGGTGAACTCGCGCTCGGCTGCCGCGTCGCCGGCGTACTTGGCGCGCAGGCGAATCAGGACCTGAGTTGCGAGAACCACGGCCAGCTCGAACTGGGTGTCGAACTCCTCGTCGGTGGACGAGATCGGGTTGAACAGGTCCAGTACCGAAGACAGATCAAAAGGCTTGGTGCCGTAGTCGTTGAGGGTGTAGATCTCCTGGCCGTTGTCGACGGCGTCGATGCCCTCGACCAGACGACTGTCGATTCGGCGAAAAACGGAGGCGTCGCCTTCACAGAACTGCAGGCCGTATTCCTGCCAGAGCAGACCGAAGGCGGAGTACAGGATGCCGTTGCTGCGCTCGCCGGCATCGCGCTGATGATGGTCGAAGCGACCCTCGGCCGGGTTGTAGCGACCGCCGACGTCGAGCACGATGTCCGCGCTGTCGAGGACGGACTCGTCACGGCTGCGAACGACGGTGGCGTCGGGGTGCAGCTGCTTGAGCAGCGATACGCCGAAGACGTCGTCTGCATGGAACTTGCCGTTATGGGTCGCGATGATCACCCGTCGAGACTAGGCAATCGAGCGCGGGGATGCCTATTCAGTCGACGGTGCGGATGCGATCGGTGGCAGGTGGCGAGACCGGGGACCCGGCTGCGAACAGGGCAGTCAAGGCGTCGAGGTCGTTGCCCGCACCGGTCATCTGGGTGGAGTTCTTCAGTGCGGTGAAGCCGTCCCCGCCCTCGGCGAGGAACTTGTTCACCACCACGCTGTAGACGCCGTCGGGGGCGATGTCCTGCCCGTTCAAGCGCATTTCCGAGATTCGCGAGCCCGGCGCTGCTCGCCGGTCCATGGCGTAGGTGAAGCCCGCGGACGGGGAGAGGATGCGCTCGGTAGCGGTGCCGTCGAGGTCGATCTGGAATTGCTGTTCGAGAGCGTCCTTCAACACCGCTCCTGTGACGGAGAGCACCTCGAGGCTGTTGCCGAAGGGTTGAACACCGTAGGCCTGGCGGTAGGTGACCTGGCCGGAAGTGCCGAAGTCCAAGTCCTCGCGCATGCCGCCCGGGTTCGTCAACGCGAGTTGAGCGCCTCGTGTCGATCCGGCGGCGAGTTGAGCGTCGGCGACCAGGTTGCCGAGTGTCGATTCACCGCTGGGGACGCGGTCCCGTGTCAGATCGGCGGTGATGGTCCCCACCGGTCGCTGAGCGCTTTCCGACGCCTCCGACCAGGCTCGGTCCGCGAGAGCCTGAATATCGGGATCCGGCGAAATATCGTGTGTCACTATCTGATTGAAAGCGGACGTCTGATCGCGAACGACCTCGCGGGTGTTGCGATCGATGGTGACGTCTGCGACGGACACGATCCGGCCGTGCGAAGCGCCCTGCATGACGACTCTGGGATTGCCTGCGGGATCAGGGAATTCGCAGTTGTACTGCTGGTGGCTGTCGGCGGTGAAGATGACGTCGACCTTCGGTGAGGCGCGCAACGCAATGTCGCGGGCCGGCCCGGACTCGACGTTGCAGTCGTTGGGTCCACCTTCGACGGCCGGTTCGTCCCCACGGTGCAGGAGGACGGTGATGGCTTTGACGCCGAAGAAGTCGAGGACGTCGGCGGTGCGGTTGATCGCTTCGACCTCGTCGCCGAACTGCAGATCGGCGATCCCGCCGGGCGTGACGATCTGCGACGTGTTGGCGGGGGAAATCGCGATGACTCCGAGCGGAATGCCGTCGACCATGTTCACGGTGAAGGGCAGCGTGGCCGGAGTGCCGTTGGTGTACGTCATGTTCGCGGCCATCAGGGGGAAGTTGGCGCCGTCGAAGGACGGGCTGAACGTGCATGCATCGACGGCGGAGCAGCCGCCGGACTGCATGCGACGGAACTCGGCGAGTCCCTTGTCCAGCTCATGATTGCCGATCGCGGAAGCGTCGATCTTCATCCGGTTCAGCAGTTCGACCGTCGGCTCGTCGTTGAACATCGCCGATTCCAATGCCGACGATCCCCAGTTGTCACCGACCGAGTACAGCAGCGAGTTGGTGGCCTGACTGCGAAGCTGTGTCACGTAGGCCGCGAGGTACGCCGCGCCACCGGCCGGGGTCAGTGAGCCGTCGGCCTGCCTGATCTCGCTGCGAACACCTTCCGGCGGGCGGAGACTGCCGTGCAGATCGTTGAACGCCAACAGACGTACCGACACCGTGTCCTGGGACTGGGCGGTGGCGACACCGCTCAGGGAGGTCGCGGTGGTGGCGAGAAGGGTTGTCGCGAGCACGGCACACGTTCGTGTCATGCGTCGCGTCATGCGTCGTGCTCCCTCACTCGGACCGGCTTCGAACCTCCCTGAGTGTGCCCGTCTGCCGAAACGAATTCCAGTCCTCGGCGTAACAGTTATGTATCGAGTGTCACGCGGTCACGCCGATGCCGGCTGCCCGCTTCGCGACGTCGGTGTTCGCGAAAGCGAGGAACGCATCGTTCTCGTGCGGATCGCCGATCGTCATCCGGACGCCCTCGGTGCCGTACTGGCGGATCAGAATGCCCGCTTCGGTACTCGCCTCGGCGAAACCGGGGGAGAGCTCTCCGAGAGGGAGGTAGACGAAGTTCGCCGACGACTCGGGGACGGTGTAGCCGGCTTCGATCAGCGCGGTTCGAACTCGCGTCCGCTCGGCGATGACGCCCTCGGTGCGGGCAAGCAGTTCGTCTGCTGCAGCCAGAGAAGCGATTGCGGCGGCCTGCGCGACAGCGCTCACGGTGAAGGGGGTGTGCACCTTGCCGAGGGCCACGATGATTTCCGGATCCGCGACCGCGTAACCCACGCGGATTCCTGCGAGGCCGTACGCCTTCGAGAAGGTGCGCAGAACAACCACGTTGGGGCGGCTGCGGAACAGTTCGATGCCGTCGGCGTCCGAGCGTGAGTATTCGAAGTACGCCTCGTCGAGCGCTACGACGACGTGTGCCGGGACAGCGTCGAGGAAGCTTTCGAGCTCCGCCTTCGACAGCGCATTGCCGGTCGGGTTGTTGGGGTTGCAGACGAAGATCAACCGCGTGCGATCGGTGATCGCGGCCAGCATCGCATCGAGGTCGTGGCCGAAGTCCTCGGTCAGCGGAACCTTGACCGAGACGGCGTGGCCGACCTGGGTGACCACGGGGTACGCCTCGAACGACCGCCACGCGTAGATGACCTCGTCCCCCTGATCGCACGTGATCTGCACGAGTTCCTGGCACAGCGTCACGGAGCCACAACCAGCGGCGACGTTGGCCGGCTCGACCTTCAGGAACGCGGCCAGCGCCTCGATGAGTGCGACAGCGGCATTGTCCGGGTAACGGTTGGCATTGGCGACTGCGTCGGCGACGGCGTCACGCACACCGGGCAACGGCCCCACGGTCGTTTCGTTGCTCGCCAGTTTGATCGCACCCGGGAAATTGCGTCCGGGAACGTAGGCGGGGATAGAGGCGAGGTCGGGGCGAATGTGTGCGGTCACGAGTCGATTATGCGCGCACTGATGTGGTGCGTTGCGGCCGTCTGCGTGTCAGAGTTAGAAGATGTCGGAAATCTTCCGGGCCACGGCGTATCTGCGCGGAGCCGAAGGGGAGGTCGCCACGGCTGTTCCACTGACGGTGGTGGAGCCGGACGGCCCGACGCGAGGCGGAATCGTCGTCTTGCACGAAGCCCGGCAGTTCAGCCCGGCTCTGCTCAATCTGATGTGCTCACTGGCCGGCGAAGGGTGGGTGAGCGTCGCACCTCACCTGTTCCATCGCGAACCCGAACACATGCAGGGCGAGGTGTTCGGTGACAACCTCTTCGCCGACTTCGACGCGACCCTCGATTGGCTCGTCGGCCGTGAAGTTCTCGCAGACACCATCGGGGTGCTCGGATTCGACGACGCCGGAACCGCTGCGATGCTCGTGGCCACCAGCCGTCCCGTCGGCGCCGCGGTGAGTGTCGCCGCCCGGGGAATCGTCGAAGCGCTGTCGGTGGATGCTCAGGCGCTCGTCGACGCGGCCACTTCCTTGCAGGCACCGTGGTTGGCGCTGTACGGCGAGGACGATCCCAGCACGCCTCGCGAACACGTGACTCTGCTCCGGGAAGCGACCGCGAAGGCCGACGTCGCGACGCTGGTAGTCAGTTACGCCGGACTGGCTCACCGGGCCGACGAGCCGCCACAGCTGTCCGAGGACGCCGACCTCGACGACCCGGATTCGGCCTCGATCATCGAAGCTCAGACCCGGATCTTCGACTGGTTCGACAGTCACCTGCGGTAAGTCGGCAAAACAAGGCGCTGACCACACGTTTTGCCTTTGGTGGCGAAGGGTGTGTAATCTTTCGATCCGGCGGTCCGAAAGGATCGGAACCCCCAGGGAGGCGTGCCAGAGCGGCCGAATGGGACTCACTGCTAATGAGTTGTCCCTTTTACGAGGGACCGGAGGTTCAAATCCTCTCGCCTCCGCCAAGCCGGTGATTTTGACCGGCGGGTTAGAAATGATAGAAATTACGACGGCAGGATACGCAAGACCTGCTGGACAACAGAACATGCGCCCGTAGCTCAACGGATAGAGCACTTGACTACGGATCAAGAGGTTAGGGGTTCGAATCCCTTCGGGCGCACAAGAAAGAAGGTCACAGACTCCCGGTCTGTGGCCTTCTTTTGTTGTGGCACATTCGTAGTTTCTGAATGTGTGTGACGTCACCTCGGCGAATTTCGGGCGGTGATCCTCGCGATCGTAGGAACCGACAACCGATCCCCGCGACCTATGCTTGCTCCGGAGCAGCCGCGCGAACCGAGGAGAACCCGTTGGAGACCGTCGACAGTCGGACGCTCCCGGTCTACTCGGCCGGGGCGGTCGAGGTGCCCTTTGTCATCGCGGGCATGGACGAGCTCGTGTCCCGCGAGACCCGGTGGGAGGCGCACTCGCACCCGACCCACGAGTTGTTGTGGAACGAGCGGGGAGCGTCGAGCGCCACGGTGGGGTCACGAACCTGGACGATCACACCGACGGTCGGCCTGTGGATGCCTGCCGGTGTCCTGCACTCGGCGATCGCACCCGCCGGCACCTGGTATCGGGCCGCTCAGCTCGACATCGCGTCAGTTCCTTCTCTGTCCGACGTGCCGGTGGCGATCGAGGTCACTCCGCTGCTGCGGAATCTCCTCGAGCGACTGGCAGACGATTCACTCGGAACCTCTTCCCGCTCGCTCACGGAGCAGATGGTGATCGACGTGCTGGCACCGTCGCCGAACGAGTTGCTGGTTCTGGTGCCGGACTCGGCGCTTCTGAAACCCATCGTCGACGCGATCGGTGACGATCCGAGTGACATGCGCACGCTGTCCGACTGGGCAAGGCTGCTCGGCGTCAGCCCGCGAACCATCACCCGGGTATTTCGGTCGGAGACCGGGATGAGTTTCGGGCAGTGGGTCTCGGCGGTGCGGGCCCAACGGGCCGTGACCCTTCTTGCGCACGGCTTGGATCTGCAAGAGGTTGCCGAGCGGGTGGGATACCACTCGACCAGTGCGTTCGGGGCTGCTTTCCGACGCACAACAGGGGCTACGCCAGGGATGTTCCGGGCCAGCTGATGGCCATCTCAGCCTGACTCGATCGCTACACAGGATGTCCCAAACACGCGATTGCGCCACAATGCTCTCCCGTATACGGTTTAGGCAAACCTCACCTAAGTGCCTTTTCGAGCCGGGTTGAGGGCCGTACCCCTACTCGAGAGAGTTCTGTTTTCATGCGTTCAAAACGCTTCTTGGCGGTGGCCGCAGCAGCGGTCGCAGTTGCACTCGGTATGACAGCCTGCAGTTCCGACTCCTCGGACACCGCCGACGGCGGCAGCACCGGAAGCGGATCCAGTTCCTTCCCGGTCACGATCGAGCACGCTTTCGGAACGACGACGATCGACGCGAAGCCGGAGCGAGTCGCCACCGTCGCCTGGGCCAATCATGAAGTGCCCCTTGCTCTCGGCGTGGTTCCCGTTGGAATGGCGGCGGCGACGTTCGGCGACGACAACGGCAACGGCATGCTGCCGTGGGTCGAGGAAAAGCTCGACGAACTCGGCGCGAAGCCGCCGGTGCTCTTCGACGAGACCGACGGCATCGACTTCGAAGCCGTCTCCGATACGAACCCTGACGTCATTCTTGCCGCGTATTCCGGTCTGACGCAGGAGGATTACGACACTCTCAGTGAGATCGCCCCGGTCGTGGCATATCCGGAGGGCCCGTGGGCAACCTCGTGGCGTGACGTCATCAAGTTCAACAGCATGGGCCTCGGCATGGAAACCGAAGGGCAGGAACTGATCTCGACCATCGAGAAGGAGATCGCCGACGAGGTTGCCTCGCATCCGCAGCTTGCCGGCAAGGCAACCATGTTCCTGACTCACGTCGACACCGCTGATCTGAGTCAGGTCAGCTTCTACACCGCGAACGACACACGCGCCGCGTTCTTCGAAGACCTCGGACTCTCGACGCCGAAGAGCGTTGCCGACGCCTCGACGGGTGGTGAGTTCTCGAAGAAGGTCAGTGCCGAGCGTGTGGACGTATTCGACGACGTCGAACTGATCGTCACCTACGGTGACCAGGCACTTGTCGACGCACTCAAGGCTGACCCCCTGCTCTCGCAGATGCCCGCCGTCGCCAACAACTCGATCGTGTTCCTCAATGGAACCGGGCCGATGGGAACGGCGGCCAACCCGACTCCACTCGCAATTTCGTGGGTACTCGGCGACTACGTCGATCTGCTCGCCGGGGCTGCTGGAAAGTCGGAGTGACTGTAAACCCGCAGGATTCGACGTCGGGCGCTCGCGATACGCGACGCCCGACGTTCGGCAATTCGTTGTGGCTGATCGCCCTTCTCGTTGTCCTCGCGGTGCTCATGTGTACATCTATCGTCGTCGGCTCGCGTGAAGTCGACTGGTCCGACATCGTCGCCGCGCTGGGCGGTTCCACCGACAACATCGGCCAGGGTGCGATCACGAAGCGCATTCCTCGGACGGTGCTCGCGATAATCGTGGGAGCTGCGCTCGGGCTAGCCGGCGCAGTGATGCAGGGGATAACCCGAAACCCGTTGGCAGATCCCGGAATCCTGGGCGTCAACATGGGCGCTTCACTCGCGGTGGTGATCGGAATGGCGTGGTTCGGGCTGTGGACTCAGACCAGCATGATCTGGGTGGCGATACTCGGCGCAGCCGCCGCGGCATTGTTCGTCTACGTAGTCGGCTCACTCGGGCGAGGTGGAGCCACGCCACTCAAGTTGGCTCTCGCCGGGGCCGCAACATCGGCTGCGTTTGCTTCGTTCATCACTGCGATCATGCTGCCGCGAAACGATATTGCCGGCAACATTCGTTCGTGGCAGATCGGCGGCGTCGGTGGTGCGAGCTTCGAGGTGATCCGGCAGGGTCTGCCTTTCCTCATTCTCGGCTTCGTGATCTGTCTGCTGTCAGCGCGCAGTCTCAACTCCCTTGCGCTCGGCGACGAGGTCGCATCAGGCCTCGGCGAACGCGTCGCGGTGGTCCGGGCAGTGTCAGCGCTCGGTGCAGTGCTGCTCTGCGGTGCAGCCACTGCGATTGCGGGACCGATCGGCTTCGTCGGTTTGGTTGTCCCGCACCTGTGCCGATTGTTGATCGGCATCGACAACCGTTGGCTACTACCGTTTTCTGCGCTGACAGGGGCCGGCCTTCTCGTCGCCGCCGACATTCTCGGACGAATTGTCGCGCGGCCGAGCGAAATCGACGTCGGCATCATCACCGCGCTCATCGGAGCGCCCTTTTTCATCTACATCGTCCGCCGTCAGAAAATACGTGAGCTGTGACCACCACATTCGTTACTCCCGAAGTCGAGGTCGACGCAGTCGGAGCAAGCCGTATCCGACGAGGTAGACGCCGCCGCATCGTGATTGCCGTGCTGACGGTCCTCGCCGTCGCCTCCTTCGCGGTCACTCTGATGGTGGGAAAAACCTTCTACCCGCCGTCAGATGTGCTTCGGGTCGTGCTGGGGGAGAACGTGCCTGGTGCCTCGTTCACCGTCGGCCGCCTCCGGTTGCCTCGCGCTGTCCTCGCTGTGGTCGCCGGAATCTGTTTCGGCTTGGGCGGCATCACGTTCCAGACGATGCTGCGCAACCCGCTCGCGAGCCCCGACATCATCGGGATCAGCTCGGGCGCAAGCGCTGCAGCGGCTTTCGCGATCATCTCGCTTTCGCTCGGCGGCTCGCAGGTCTCGATCTTCGCCATCGCTGTCGGTCTGGGCGTCGCAGTCTTGATCTACGTTCTGTCCTTCCGAGACGGTGTAGCGGGCACTCGGCTGATCCTGATCGGTATCGGCATCGCCGCGATGCTCGACAGCGTCACCGCCTACCTGCTCAGTACCGCCGCCGCGTGGGATCTGCAGGAGACGATGCGTTGGCTCACCGGCAGTCTCAACGGTGCCAACTGGGGCTCGACGGTTCCCGTGGTCCTGGCGCTGGTTGTCCTCGGACCGGTGCTGCTGAGCCAATCGCGCAACCTTTCGACCATCCAGCTCGGTGACGACGCAGCACAAGCGCTCGGCGTCAGAGTGGAACGAACGCGCATTCTGTCGATCATTGCGGCCGTCGGACTCATCGCCTTTGCCACTGCCGCTGCGGGGCCCATCGCCTTCGTCGCATTTCTGTCAGGGCCCATCGCCGCCCGCATCGTCGGTCCGGGAACATCACTTTTGATTCCGTCGGCGCTGGTCGGAGCGCTGCTGGTGCTAGTTGCCGATTTCTGCGGACAGTACGCCTTCGGCACCCGCTACCCCGTTGGCGTGGTGACTGGCGCGCTGGGAGCGCCGTATCTCGTCTACCTCATCATTCGCTCCAACCGAACGGGAGGTTCGCTGTGACCGAATCCCATACTCTGACTGTCGAAAACCTCGAACTCGGTTACGGAGGACGGACCGTCGTCGAATCGCTCGACCTCGCGGTGCCGCCGGGAAAGATCACGACCATCGTGGGCGCCAACGCGTGCGGCAAGTCGACGCTGCTGCGGTCGATGTCGCGGCTACTCAGTCCCCGAAGCGGTCATGTTCTGTTGGACGGCAAGGATGTTCATCGCCTGCCTGCGAAGAAGCTCGCTCGCACGCTCGGTCTGCTGCCGCAGTCACCGATCGCACCGGAAGGGATAGTTGTCGCCGATCTCGTCGGCCGAGGCCGACATCCACATCAGCGGGTGCTGTCGAGGTGGAGTCGCGAGGATGACGCAGCTGTCGCTGAGGCGCTTTCGGCAACGGACACAACCGAATTGGCCGAACGATCGGTGGACGAACTTTCCGGTGGTCAGCGCCAACGTGTGTGGATTGCGATGGCGCTCGCCCAACAAACCGATCTGCTTCTTCTCGACGAGCCGACTACCTTCTTGGACGTGAGCCACCAGGTTGAGGTCTTGGACCTGCTCACCGACCTGAATCGGACTCGGGGTACAACGATTGTCATGGTTCTGCACGATCTCAATCTCGCCGCCCGCTACGCCGACTACCTCGTCGCCATGGCCGATCGTCGGGTCTACGCGGCGGGTGATCCTGCCGAGGTGCTCACGAGCGACAACGTCCGCACCGTGTTCGGTCTCGACAGTCGGATCATCCCCGACCCCCTCTCGGGTAAGCCGTTGGTGTTGCCGTTGGGGCGCCACCACGTCCTCGACGACGTGTTGACGTGACGGCGTCGAGTGTCCCGAGCGGGCGGATCGAATCCGTGGAACAACTCAATGCGCTTCTCGGACAGCCCCATCCGACGATCATGGAGAAGCACACCGCCTACACGACTCCGTTGATCCGTGAATTCATCGACCAGGCACGGTTTTTTGTGCTCGCGACGTCCGATGCAGCCGGAAATTGCGATTGCTCGCCGCGTGGAGACTTGGTCAGTCAGGTTCTGTTTCCCGACGAGAAGACGCTGGTGCTTCCGGATCGTCCGGGCAACCGGCGCGCTGACTCGTACCGGAACATGATCGAGAATCCCCACGTGGGGATCCTCTTTCTCGCGCCCGGCCACGACGAGATCGTGCGCGTCAACGGCACGGCGACCCTCTCGACAGATGCTGATCTGTTGGAGTCGATGGCGATGAACGGCAAACCGGCGCAGCTTGCGGTGATCGTGAAGATCGACGAGGCGTATCTCCATTGCGCGCGAGCGATTCTGCGGGCAAAGCTCTGGGATCCGTCGACGTGGCCTACTCCCGAGGACGTACCGAGTCTGCGCGACATGATGGCCGAGCAGCACACCCTCCAGGTCGAGGATCTGGAGCCAGCTCGGCAGGAGGCGTACCGCAAGTACCTGTACTGACCTCAGCCCGTTGGCCTTTCGCAGAAGAACGGTCCCCACCAGCTGATCGTCAACTGGTGGAGACCGTCGTTCTTACTGTTCGGGCTCTTACTGAAGCGAAATCGTGGCTCCGCCGGAGAACATCGAGTCGTGGACCTCGATCTCCTTGGGAGTGGCACTGGTCGGGATGTCGAAGACAATGGTGGTCTTCCGCGTGATGCCGGGGTTTATGTCGCCGCCGATCGCGGTTTCGGCGTCGATATTGATCGCTGCCATCGTGTTGTTGGTGAACTCGCGACCTTCGGTGTCGATCAAGGTCTGATTAGATCCGAAGTAGGCCTGAGGCTTGTCGGAAGTGTTCGTGATCTCGACGTGAACGAGTACGAACTGTCCCTCAGCTTGCTCTTGCAAGTAGGGATTGTCGCCGATCGTCGTGAGGCCGGTCTCGATACCCGTCACGACGAAACCGAACTTTCCGTCCCGCACTTCCTCGCCGATTCCGGGATTCGAAGACTTCGTTTCCTTGGGAGCTTCGGCCGGAGCAACTGCGGCTACGGAGGCACCGTCGGCCGCGGCTTGCGTGGTTGTGGGGGCCGTGGCGGTTTCGTTTTTATCCTTGTCACCGCCGCTGGTCGCAATTGCGACCACCACGAAGAATGCCACGATGCCTCCGACGACCCATGGCCACTTCTTCTTTTTCGCCGGTGAAGGCGGCGGTGACTGAAATCCACCGGCCGGCTGGGCGTACTGGCCCGGGAACGGCGCGCCGGACTGATCTGGATAAGGCTGTCCATAAGGTTGCTGAGCGGACGGTTGCTGTCCGTACGGCTGCTGGGGTTGCTGCCCGTACGGCTGCTGAGGCTGCTGGCCATATGGGTGGTTAGGGTCCTGCGGGGGTTGTGTCATGGCCGTCCTTCACGTGGGATTGCTCACGCATTACTCGGTGAGCATTCGATACTTCTACCAGACTGACCGGTCGCAATGTGTGCGGAGTGGTCGGTTTTGTCCGACAATGATCCGTGCCTTCAATTGCCTCATCGCTGTTCTGGATTGCGCTGATCGCGGCGGTCGCGCCGATAGTCGCGGGCTTGATCCCACGTCGGCTCGTTCCCGAAGTGGTGTTGCTGCTTGTCGCGGGCGCAGTGGTCGGGCCGTTCGCCCTCAACATCGCAGCTGACAGCGAAGCGATCGGAATCTTGCGCGAACTCGGCCTCGGCATGCTGTTCCTCCTCGCCGGTTACGAGATCGACCGACAGGAACTCAGTGGCCGGGGTGGCCGTCGTGCGCTCTACACGTGGCTGTTCTGCCTCGCGCTGGCGTTCACGGTGGTCGCGCTGCTGGGCATGAGGAACGTGATTTCCGCCGAAGCCGCTGTTGCCATCGCGATGACGTCGACCGCTCTGGGCACGCTGCTGCCGATCCTCAAGGACAACAAACTCCTCGACACACGCTTGGGCAAGACCGTCCTCAACCACGGGGCCGTCGGCGAACTCGGGCCGGTCGTCGCGATGGCGGTGCTGCTGAGCGCCCGTGGTGCCGTCCTGTCGCTGATCGTCCTTGCCGTCTTCGCCTTGATCGCTGTCATCGTGGCGGTGCTGCCCGGCAAGCTGATTCACGAAGGCTCGTGGACACATCGGCTGGTGCGGGCAGGGGCGGACACCACGGCGCAGACGACGGTCCGCCTCACCGTTCTGTTGTTGGTCAGCCTCGGAGTGTTGTCGGCCGTGTTCTCACTCGACGTCATTCTCGGTGCGTTTGCCGCCGGCTTCATCCTGCGGCGACTGATGCCAGAGGGCGACGAGCGCCTCGAGATCAAGCTCGACGGGATCGCCTTCGGGTTCCTCATCCCGATCTTCTTCATCACGTCGGGGATGGCGATCGACGTCTCGGCGGTCGCCGCCAGTCCCGGCATACTGATCGCGTTTCTGATCCTGATCGTTGTCGTCCGCGGCGTGCCGGTGTTCTTCGTGACCAAGTTCGAGAAGGTCGAGCCGCCCTTCACCACGCGCGAAAGTGCGCAGGTCGCGTTGTACGGAGCGACCGGCCTGCCGATGATCGTGGCGGTCACGGGCGCTGCCGTCGACGCGCATCAGATGTCTTCGGACAACGCGTCGATTCTTGTCGCGGCGGGTGCGATCACGGTTCTGCTGCTGCCGATGATTGCCACGCTGTTGACGAAAAAAGAGAAAGTGGCCTGATTCAGAGATCCAACTGCTCGTCGAGCCAGTCGAACATCCGCTGATCCGCCTTGCTTGCTTCGATTGTCACGGGCCAGAGAAAAAGAGATCGTCCACGTCGATACCGGTCTCCAACGCCGATATCTCGTGGGTTCCCGTCCTGTTTTCCCACCGCAAGGGAACCCCGGTTTCCGCGTCGAAGGCAACCGTGGAGTCACGGCCGGCCCAATCCGGTGGCATCTCGAATTCCCAGGCAGGGCGCCCGTCGACCTCTACTTCCTGCCCTGTCGTGTCGGGTGGGAGTAGGTCGGCAAAAGGTGTGTACGGCCAGGTCCTGTGTATCTGGAAGAGTTGTTCGATATAGATGTCGAGACTGTATCCGGTGCTTCGTCGGTCGAGTACACAGTCGGTGCGGAACCACGTCTGCTTTTGCCGGTTCTGCAGAAACAGCACTCCCTGCTCGTCTGCGAGACGGATGCAGGTGCGGGGTTTGAACCAGAATTCGAGACGCGCGGAGGGAACACCGCCCGAGGGGCGCCCGCGGAACATCATCCCGTGTAGCGGTATCCGTTCCGCTGCTTTGTAGCGGCGAGCTACCTCGCTCCACTCGGCGGGCGATTTCTGTGGAGAAGGCTCGGGTGGCACATCTGCCGGGGGCGACTGCCTTCTCGTGGGGACAACGACCACCGTAAAGTGACCTGTCTCGAACAGCGAGGCGGGGACTGCGACGCCGGTGATCTGCTCGGCGAGAGCAAAGGCACCCTCCAGTGCATGCTCGCCTGGATAGCCTTGGGCGTCATCGTCGATTCCGATTCCGCCGACATCAAGAATCAGATCCACCATCCGATCGTTCCCGACCACCGGGCTTGATCCGAAGAGTTCGAATTCAGCCACACGTGTCCCGTTCGACCACCAGATGAACTGACTGTCGGCATTGACGCCGAGATAGTGCGAAGCCACCTCGCGATCGGATAGAAGTGGCCGCATCGATTCTTCGGTGACGGCGAAGGAACCGCCGTCGATCTGCATCAACAGTGTGCTGTCGTCACTCACCGCTGCGAGGGCAACTACCGGCCCAGCCCAGGCTGTCTCGGGCTGTTCAGTGAGATCCGACATCACCTCTCCGAGTTCGGCAATCCCGATCGCCTCGGATTGTGTGTTCTCGTCGGCGCCGAGGGCGCTCAACACCTGTGTGGGGGTGGAGTCAGGGATGAGTGCGGCGCAGTATCCGAGAGACAGGCTCGTGTTGAAATACTGCTGAATCCATCCATAGTCGTGATAGGTAGGCACACTCACAAGCTTCCACAGATCGATACCTGACCACTGCCGAATGCCAACGAACGCATGGCAAAACACGCTTCAGTCGATCATTGGTTCGCGGACCTGAATCAGAGATCCAACTGCTCGTCGAGCCAGTCGAACATCCGCTGATCCGTCAGACGCCTCGCCATGGGCTGACAGTGGAAGTTCGCACCCTCGGCCGCGGTGAACGGAACCACCGTCGTCGGTCCGCCGGAGAGGGCGGCAAGCCGCTTGGATTGTCCAGGCCAGAACTGCTCGCCTTCCGGATCGGTGATGAGCAGGGGAGTGGAGATCGAACCGGCGACGTGTTCGAGGTGATACTTCCGAACGGTGGTGAGAGTGTCGTAGTAGCCACCGGCGAGGTACGGACGCGCACGGAAACGCCAGATCCGGGCGGTGTCCTTCGAGAACTTCATTCCAAGCCCAATCGCCATGTCGCGATCGAACGCCTCCGACTTCTCCTCGTCGAGTAGCTTCTGCATGTTCTTGGGGATATGGGCGAGCCACGACGCGGCCACGTCCACAACTCCCGGATCGGCGATCGCCGCCGCGATCCGATGCTCGAATGCCAAAGACTGCGGCACCCAGTAACCGCCCTGGCTGATCCCGTACATCGCCAGCTTCGACGCATCGACGTCCGGCCGGTCCACGAGATAGTCGACGACAGGCGTGATGACGGCTTCCCAGTCGTGACGGAACGGGATGTTGCGCTCGAAGAGCATCGACTGCTGGCCGGGACCGTCGAACATCAACACGTTGTAGCCCCGCTCGAGTGCCCCGGCACCGCCGCTGCCCCACAGCCCGCTGATCGGGCCGTCGCTACCGTTCACCATGATCAACGTCGGCCGTCGCACGTCGCCGGGTGGTCGGAAGAAGTACCCGGGCAGGTAGGTGTCCTCGTAAGGGATTCGGACGCGTTCGACGGGTTGGGCGGTGGTGTCGACGAAGCGGTCCCACGCCTGTCGGTGACGTTTGAAGGTGGGGACCAGCACGGAGTCGTCACTGAGACCATCGACGGCGTTGATCGCCACACCGAAGTACGACGCCGCCCGCAGGTACGCGTTGGACGCGCTTTGCGAATGTCCGGCCTCGGCGGACTGTTCGGCCTGCCCGAATACCCGTGTGCCGAGGTCGAACCAGGCCTCGTACCAGCCCTCGAGGTCCTTCTCGCCGACATGTGCGATGGCCGAGAGCACTTCGCCGGTGTCTGCCGCGCCGTAAGTGGCTTGTCCGAGGACGACTCGAAGCTCGAAGTCGAAGGATTCGTTTCGATAGAAACCAGCGGTGAACGCCTGGTATGGGTGGGCGAAGAACGACGACGCGAGAGACATGGGCACACCTTCGCTAGTTCGGGGCAGCCATTTTCAGTTGTACCTCCAGGATCGCCCGAATCGCTTGCCGGAAAACCTTGTCAGCGTGGTGACGCTGTACCCCACGTGGACAACGGCTTCGACATCGCAAATGCCAGGGTGCACAACCACAACGACATTCCCAGCACCTGCGCACGTTGCGCGATACCCAGTCCGAGATTACCGCCGCCGGAGACTTCGATGCTGTTGGTCGTCAACATCCACACCGTCGCAAGGGAAGTCAGGATCAAAATGGTCAGGCCGGTCGTCCGCAGCGATCGATGCTCGCGATACCTGAACGCTCCCACGGTGAATGCGATCATCGCGGTGAAGATCGCGAAGACCGCAACGCTGCTCGTCAACGCGTGAACATGGTGGAGTTGCGGAAGCAGACCGTCGGGTGCGCTCGACGGGCAGCCCTCACCCGAGCATTCGAGGGGGAACGACGCGTCGGCGATGGTCGCGATGCCGAACACCGCCAGCGCAATCCAGCCGGTGACGTAGAGCCTCCGCCGGGGCGTGATCAGCAGGCCCAGCGCTCCGGAGATCAACATCAAGATCGCGGACAGTACGTCGGCATTGCCGAAGACATCGCGGTATTTCTGGTTCTCGGCATCGAGTTCGCTGAGGAACGATGTCACCGGATCGAGGCCGGTGTCCAGGAAGAATTCGAGAATCCACGACGAGTAGACGATTCCGCCCAGAGCCAGCGCAGCCACCAAACCCCACCGCGCAACGTTGCGTTCCTTCACGAAATCGAGCTTACGGACCGAGCAGGGCTTTCTGGACGCGTTCGGCTGCTACCAGCGGATCTTCGTGCTCCCAGATGCGGATGACGGTCCAACCCTGCTCTGCCAGACGTGCATCGGTGTCGCGGTCACGAACCACGTTGGCGGCCAACTTGTCCGTCCACCACTGCGCGTTGTTCTTGGGAAACGTCGCGTGCTGCGGGCAACTGTGCCAGAAGCATCCGTCCACGAACACCGCGACTTTGCGGCGCGGAAACACCAGATCAGCACGTCGGCGAACACCTTTGACAGGCGCTCGGTCCACGAAGTACCGGAGTCCGCGCCGATGAAGCTCGCGTCGAAGTGCGATCTCGGGTTTGGTGTCGCGCCGACGCTGAGCGCTCATCCGAGCACTGGTGGCAGGATCCGTCGCAGGCACCGTGGCTCCCTCAGCCGTCGGAATCGTCGCTGTCTTCGGGATCGGACCAGGTGGGCGCAAACCTGTTGCGACGCTCTACTTCACCGTGCACGACGGTCACGAAGTCGGTGAACGAGAGCGTCTGACTCTCGGTGGGGCGTCCGTTGCGCGGCGGCGGTTCGTCGACGTCGAAGAACCGGACTGCGCCATCGGGTTCGTAGAGACCGATGTAGACCTTCTCGAAGAGGTCGTAGCGGGTGTCCTCGGCGCCGAGATCCACCCAGGCTTTTCCTGGAACGCCGACCACCGCGCGCTTGCCCCGACCCGAACGCTTCGAGAGCGTCGTGACGTGGTGTGCAAAAGAGGATTTGCCGGTGTCGCTGGTCTTGGTCGGGTCGCCGTCGTCGCATGTGGCATACGGCTCGAACATGACGGCGACCAACACGCTGTACGGCTGACGCTGATGCAGAACCATTGCCTCGCCACGCAATTCGTGGTCGTTGCGGACGATGTTCTTGGTCCAGCGTCCCAGCTTGCCGCTGCGGGGACTGTAGTCCTGGAAGTTGTACGTCTTGATGGAGACGCAGAGGATCAGGCCGAGAGTGGGGTCGAGTGCCTTGACGTCCAGGCGCTTTCGGCCCTTGGCGACATCGACGGTCGCCTCCTGGCCTTCGCCGGACGCTGTCGGGGTGATGTTGGGATACAGCGGACGCAGAGCGTCGGCCACCGTCTGTGCCAGTTGATTGGACAGTCGCTGGGCGTAGTTCTTCTTCTCGCCGCGATCGGCGTCGGCCGGGGGCTTGTCGCCCGCGAGTTGCAGTGCGCTCCAAAGTGGTTCGTGTTCCGGCTCGGAAAACAGTGTTTCAGGTTCGGGGAACAGCGATTCCGTCATGCTGCGGCCTCGGGGTAGCCGCCCATCCGCTCGAGGTGGCTTTCGACGTCCTCGATGAAACCGGGGATGAACCGAAGATTGCCCATGCGTGCACGCTTGAGGAAGCCGGCCGTGGCCCGCGCCGACAGCAACCGCGTGTCTTCGAGGAAACCGCTCAGATCCTCGTAGTCGTACTGGACCGGCCAGGTCGAAGTATGGACGCGGAAGGCCTGGCGGTTACGACCCCAAGCCGCGCTCGGCCATGCGTCGCCTGGTTCGAGCGGAGTCTCGCCGGCGGCGTCGTATGCGATGGGATCGTTCAACCGGCCACCGACCCACGACGCCATCCGCACGCTCACGGCATTGCCGACGAGCTTCCACCGGTGGCTGTGGCGAAGGCCGGGAACCTCGACGGACGGCAGCGTCCAGTCCGGATCGAAACCCTGCAAGCGCTCGGCGTCGACGAGACCGGGAGTGACGATCTCACCGGACGGCAACCGGACCGCCGGTTGGCTGGGGATGCCGACGGACGAGCCGCCTTTGAGCGTCGGCACGGCGTTGACGGCCCATCCGAGACCACGGGTGCCTTCGGTCCAGTAGAAGCCGCAGGGGTAGTCCGCGGGATCGCCGCCCAAGCGCTCGCCGGCGTCCTGGCCGAACAGGATTTCGCGAGGATCGTCCGTGCGCGAGGCGAGCATGATGACGCGCTGGCGACGCTGGGGGAGTCCGAAGGCACGGGCGTCGACCACCCGGTATGCCCAGGTGTATCCGAGGTCTTCGAGGGCGTCGGTGATGTGCCGCATGGCAGCGCCCTTGCCGAGTTGCAGCATGAACGGAACGTTCTCGATCAAGAGCCAGCGCGGGCCCTTCTTGCGCTTGACCAGACGGAACACCTCGTCCACCAGGCCTGAGCGCGCGCCGGTGATGCCTGCCGTCTTGCCGGCTTGAGAGAGGTCCTGGCAGGGGAAACCGGCGGCCACCAATTCGATGTCACTGGGCAGCGCGCGCAGTTTGGTGACGTCACCGTGCAGCGGCACGTCGGCGAATCGCGAACGGAGAACTGCCTGGGCGCCCGGATCGATTTCACACAGCAGTTCGGTGTTCCACCCGTGTTCCGATAGCCCCAACTCGAGCCCACCGATACCGGCAAACAAACCCACCATGCTCCGCGACGACGTCACAGCACCCTTCCTCACGAACCGACCTAGAAGCACGGTACTCGAGAACTCCGACACCGTTTGCCAACTATTCGGTCCGCGGCGTGCTCCTGGCGGGAGAACCGTTGTGAAACGGCTAACACCGGACTCCACGGAAGCCGATCGAGTCCCGAAAAGGTCCCTGATCCGAGCAATAACCCGAACCAGCGGTGCTCCACGCCCGTCCGTCCATTACCGTGGTCGGGTGAGCATCCAACCTTCCGGTGACGCGTCCTGGCCCGCGGTATTGACCTGGCAGGCCCACAACGCTCCTCGAATGGAGTCTGTTCGTGTGCAGCTGAACGGAAATCGCATCAAGGCTTCGGGCCGGATCATCGGTGGAGCCTGCAGCGAGCACCCGGCATTCAGCGCGTCATACGACCTGGTCACCGACGAGGCCGGCATCACCCGCCGGTTGTCCGTGCGGACCGCCCTGGCTGCCGGTGAGCGTCAGATGTCGATCAGCCGGGACGAAGAAGGCACCTGGATGGTCGAGAACGGCGCGAGTCATCAGCGCTCGGCGTTCGATGGCGCACTCGACGTCGACGTGATCCTCAGCCCGTTCTTCAACACGCTGCCCATCCGCCGCGTCGGGTTGCAGAACGACATCGAAGACGTCGAAGTTCCGGTCGTCTACGTCAACCTTCTCGACCTGCGCGTCGAGGGCGCAACCATCACGTACAGCAGCGGTACCGACGGAATCAGTGTGTTGTCCCCGGTCTCCAGTTCGACGCTGTCCGTCGACACCGAGGGCTTCGTCCTCGACTACCCCGGACTGGCCACCCGCATCTAGGTTTCGGATCGGCGGATGACGCCGCCGCGTCGACCGGCGTCCCGCATCCGCTGGGGCCAGTCGGGTTCTCCGACCTGGACGTCCTCGATGTCCCAACGCTCGTGCGACTCGTACGCGCTACGCGCAGCGAACCCCGCGTCCACCAATCGGGCCGTCGAGCCGTTGTCCAGCAGATCGGTACGTGCACCCTGCAAAAGGTCGAGCGCTTCGTCCAGCGCGATCAGCAGGGCGTCGCGGTTGCCCTCGCACATCGCCCGCACCAGGCCGGGTGCGCTTCCGGCCACGCGAGTGCCGTCGCGAAATGATCCGGCAGCCAGCCCGAGTGCCAGTTCGCCACCGGCAGCTCCCGTGATCGCGAGTGTTTCCGCCAGCAGGTGAGGCAGGTGCGAGATACGTGCGACTGCTCGATCGTGCTCGAGGGATTCGGCCGGCACGACCACCGAGCCGCAATCGAGCGCGAGGTCGGCGACCTGCGACCACACCTGCGCGTCGACGCCGTCGTCGGTGGCCACTACCCACACCGCGTCGACGAACAGATCGGCATCCCCGACCGCCCAACCCGAAGCAGACGTCCCGGTCATCGGATGACCGCCCACGAACTTGGCGCTCAGACCAGCCCGTTCGACGGCGGCCTTCACCTCACCCTTGACGCTGACGACGTCGGTGATCGGGTTGTTCGGCGCGTGCGCGGCGATGGCCTCCAACGTGGCGTCGACGGCCGGCATCGGCACGGCGATCACGATGACGGCACCGCTCTCGTTCGCCCTGCGCAGTATGGCAACCAGGTCGGTGTCGGCGTCGAAACCGTCGGCTCGGGCCGCGTCTGCGGACTCGCTGGAACGGTTGTACCCCCACGCCTGACGGCCGGATCGGACGGCCGCTCGAAGGAGCGAACCGCCGATCAATCCGAGGCCGAGAACGCAGACTGGTGGGGCGGAATCGATCGCAGACACGAGTTCAGGTTGGCACATCGATGCTCGGACTTCACTCACTGGCACCAGGCGGGCTACCGTTGCGCCATGGGTGCACAGCGCGCGGGTAACAAGAGCGCCTCTTCGAACCAGTCGGAGGAGCTTGAAGGCTTCGGTGTCGCGGTGGTCCGTGAAGAGGGGCGTTGGACGGTCAAGGCACTGACGCCCGACGCGTTGACCTCGCTCTCGGCCGCCGAAACGCAGCTGCGTGAGCTGCGAAGTTCGGGTGCCGTGTTCGGCCTTCTCGACGTCGACGACGAGTTCTTCATCGTGCTTCGTCCGGCGCCGTCGGGCACGCAGTTGCTGATTTCCGACGCCACCGCCGCCATCGACTACGACATCGCCGCAGACGTCCTCGACGCCTTGCACATCGAGATCCCCGACATCGACCCGGACGACCTCGACGATGTCGAGCCCTGGGAAGAGGGCGATCTGTCCGTGCTGGCCGATCTGGGCCTGCCGGAACCCGTGCTCGCTGTCATCGCGGCCGAGACCGATCTCTATCCCGACGAGCAGTTGGGGATGATCGCGCAGCGACTCGGGTTCGCGTCCGAGTTCGGCGCAGCGCTCGACAAGCTCCCGCGCTAGATGACTCTCGCTGACGATCAGCGCATGATCCGTGCGGCCATCGTGGCCGCACGCTCCGCCTCCGACGCGGACGTTCCGGTCGGTGCCGTGCTGTTCGACGCGGACGGCGTCGAAGTGGCTCGTGCCGCGAACGCCCGGGAAGCGTCGTCCGATCCGACCGCGCACGCCGAAATCCTCGCGTTGCGTGCTGCCGCGAAAATCTACGGCGACGGCTGGCGTCTGGAAGGCGCGACGCTGGCCGTGACCCTCGAGCCATGCACGATGTGTGCGGGCGCTCTGGTCCTCGCCCGGGTTTCGCGGGTCGTTTTCGGGGCGTGGGAGCCGAAAACCGGAGCCGTCGGATCATTATGGGACGTAGTTCGAGATAAAAGATTGACCTATCGGCCGCAGGTGCGCGGCGGGGTCCTGGAGGACGAATGCGCTGGGCTTTTGGAAGATTTCTTCCGCGAGCAGCGAGCCTGAAATCGGTATTCCCCAGCGAGAGTGATCGCACACTCGGGTAGCCGGATCCGGCAATCGAGGGCATGGTGGAGGCAGATGCCGTCAGGGCATCGGCGGATCGTCGGAAGGCGATTCGTTCGCGTTCACAGAGGAGTACTCATGGGAATCGCAGACAAGGCTCAGAACAAGGCCGAAGACCTCGGGGGCAAGGCCAAGGAAGCTGCTGGCAGCGCTACCGGTGACCGGGACCTCGAAAACGAAGGCAAGGGCGACCAGGTGAAATCGGCCGTCAAGGATGCAGGCGAGAAGGTCAAGGACGCCGCGTCCAGCATCAAGGACAAGCTCACGTAATACCGCTCCACCTGGCGATTTCAGCCACGGGCACTCCATCCGGTAAAGTCACCAACGGTGGCGTGTCCGAGCGGCCTAAGGAGCACGCCTCGAAAGCGTGTGACGGGTAACCCCCGTCCGAGGGTTCAAATCCCTCCGCCACCGCCAAAGCTCCCCACCTGTTCACGCAGGTGGGGAGCTTTTTTGTGCCTGGACCTGGACTGGATCAAGAAACAATTGAGCAGAAATCTGCCATTCGGACGAAAGTGGCCCCCGGCCTCGGCGGAGGTCGGGGGCCGCAACTCAGTCTTACAGGGGAGTAGTCGCCCCAGTCGCGGTGTAAAACCCGTTCATCGACCAACCCACTCGCTCCACGATTGGATCGTTGTCGTTCTCCTGGGACCTGTTTCTGATGGGCGACCGACTTGTCCCTGCGTGATGTTTGCGATCACCAGTAAGAATTCACGTACTACTGATCGTCAGCGAGTTCTCTCAGGCTCTTGCGAGACACTTTGCCGGCGGCCGATCGCGGAAACTCATCGACGAAGATGTATTCGCGCGGTCGTTTGAACCCGGCGATCTGCTCACGTACGTGCTGGTCCAGCGCAACGCGAAGGCCGTCGTCGTCGCTGAATCCTGGCGCCAACTGGACGACTGCCACCACTTTCTGGCCCCACTCCGGATCGGACACCCCGATGACACCGACATCTGCGACGCCGGGATGTCCGAGCAGTGCACCCTCGACTTCGGCCGGGTAGATGTTCACACCGCCAGAGAGAATCAAGTCTGCGCGGCGGTCCAGGACGTACAGGTAGCCGTCGTCGTCGATGCGTCCGACGTCTCCCGACGTGGCGAATTCACCCCAACGTGCGGCAGCGGATTTCTCCGGGTCACCCAGGTACTCGAACGGGCTGGACTTGAAATAGATGGTGCCCTCTTCGCCTGGAGCCGCCTGTTCTCCGTCCAGGGTTCGAAGTACGACTGCGTCCGGATTCGGCCGTCCGACAGTTCCAGGGTGTTCGAGCCACTCTGCCGAGGAGCATGCGCACACTTGCCCCTCCGTGGAGCCGAGATATTCCCACAGAATCGGTCCGACCCAATCGATCATGGCGTATTTGGTAGCCGGGGGACACGGAGCGCCGGCATGGAGGATGGCCTGCAAACTCGAGACGTCGGCGCTGTCTCGAAGATCGGCCGGCAGATCGAGAAGCCGTTGAAAGTGGGTGGGAACCATATGCGTGGACGTGATGGCGCTTTCGCCGATTGCTCGAAGCACAGCCTCGGCATTGAAGCCCGGCAAGATGTACAGCGTATGCCCGGCGTGCAACAGGAACAGTGAATTACCGCCTGGTGCAGCGTGATACACGGGAGAGCACACCAAGTGTCGTCCGGGGGTCCCCGGCGGGATTCCCACCTTCGACAGATGCTGAACGCCCGATTCGAGCGAACTCTCGGGCGTTGCATCCGACAGCGGGCGACGTACACCCTTCGGTCGTCCCGTCGTGCCGGACGTGTACATCATGAGCGAACCGAGCGACCGTGTGGCGGGAGTGTCGTCCGAGACGTCGGTGAAGGACTCGTAGCTGGACCAGTTGGCCGGGGCGCTGCCGATAACCACGCGGTGCGGTACGGCGTCCTCCACGCGACCGACGACCTTGTCGGCGAGTTCTGCGTGCACGACGAGAACGGACGCCTCGGAATCGCGAACGATGTACTCGACTTCAGGTGCGGCGAGGTGGGTGTTGATCGGAACGAAGTACAGACCACTCTGCATGCAGGCCAGAGCAATTTCGTAGTACTCCGCCCCGTTCGACAACAAGCCCGCGGCAACGTCGCCTTTACGTAAACCCAGACTGGCGAACTTGTTGCTGAGCTGGTTGACCTTGCTGATGAGCTCGCCGAAAGTTTTTGTCTTGCCGTCTATTACGATCGCGGGCCGGGTCGGATCGTGCTGGCCCAGAAGCCAGGCACCGAGCGTCGAGGGATGAGATGGTTGTTGGTGATCCTCGCGTTCGCTGTTGACCACGGTAGACATGAGTGTCCTCTTTCTGAAGAGATTTCGGGGACTGGGTCGGCTGGCCGCCTCGCTGTATCCCGCTGTCGAGGGATCGTCGCTGACGATCGGAAGGGCAGGCCGTTACTGACGCGAGGGACCCGCGATTACCTGTAGTTCGGTGAAACCGTGCAGGCCCCACGGACCATTTTCCACTCCGACGCCGCTGTGCTTGTGACCGCAGAAAGGGAGGTGGGGGCGGACGCCTCCACCATGCATGTTGATCGACACCTGTCCGGCCTCGATTTGCGGTGCGAGCTGCGCGGCGTGGTCGGCGTCCCCCGACCATACGGATGCAGTGAGCCCGTACTCACTTCGGTTGGCGCGGACGATGGCGTCGGCTTCGTCGCGGAACGAGATGATGGGAAGCGCGGGGCCGAATTGCTCTTCGTCGACGATCCGCATTCCGTCGTGCACCTGGTCGAGGATGGTCGGCTGATGAAAGTAGCCGTCCCTGTCGATTGGTTTACCGCCGGCGGTGGCCCGGGCGCCATTGCTCACGGCGTCCGCGACCAAATCCTTGACCCGCTCGTACTGCGGTTTGTTGTTGATGGGCCCGAGTACTGCTCCGTCGACCGTGCCCTCGTCGACCTTGACGGATCTCGCAATTTCACTGAGCGCCTCGACCAGTCGGGGCTGGATACTTTCGTGCGCGTACACACGCTTGACGGCGAGGCAGATCTGTCCGTTGTTGGCGAAGGCGCTGCGGAAGAGGCTGGGGGCGATCGCATCCACATCCACGTCCCCGAGAATGATGGCCGGATCGTTTCCGCCGAGTTCCAGAGTGACACGCTTGAGGTCGTCGGCAGCTCCGAGCGCGACCTTCCTCCCGACCGAGGTTGACCCGGTGAAACTGACTTTTCGTGGAATGGGGTGCGAAACCATCGCTGCGCCAAGGGGGTCTGGCCCGGTAACCACGTTCAGTACACCGTCCGGGAAGGTGCCGCGAAGAATATTAGCGAGTGCAAGCGTGGCTAGCGGAGTGTACGGCGAGGGCTTGACGACGATGGTGTTGCCCGCCCGCAGTGCCGGAGCAATTTTCCACATCGCGAGCGCGATCGGTACGTTCCACGGGGTGATGGCACTGACAACGCCCAGCGGTCGGCGGACGACTTCCTCGAAGCCTTGTGCATCGTCTCGGATAATCTGGCGGGGAACATCGAGGTCGGCGTAATAGCGCAGCCACGTCGCCGCCAGATTGAATTCCAACGTCGAGTCGGCCAGCGGCTTGCCCTGTTCGAAGGTCAAGATCGGGGCGAGTTCGGCAGTCCGACTCTCGATGACGTCTGCTGCTCGGCGCAAAGCGTCACGACGATATTCGTCGTCGATCCGCCACGACAGGTATGCGTTCTGAGCCGCGTCGAAAACGTCGTCGAGCTGGTCCGGTGTGACGGACGGAGCCTGTGCGAATACCTCGCCTGTCGCGGGGTTGATCACGCCGAAGGTGCCGGTGGTGAGAAGATCGCGTCCATTCGACGTTGCTGCCGCCGACAAAGCTAGCGAATCCGTTGAGGTCATTCTCGATCCCATTTCGTGGTCAGTGTTGTGCCGGCGTCAGCACCGGCTTGATGGTCTTGCCGGAGAGCGAATCCTCCACGGCCTGGTTGATCTGCTCGAGCGGGTAGGTCTGGACGAGCTTGTCGAAGGGGAACCAACCGCGCTGCCACAGATCCAGGAGCTGGGGAAGGAAAACCTGTGGGATCGAACTACCTTCCAGGGCGAACGTCACGGTCCGGCCCGTCAGCAACGTCGGGTCTATTTCGAATTTCGCCTGGCTCCCGCCCACCAACACGGCTTTGCCCGGGATGTCGAGGATGCTGACGGCCGTCGTGATGACCGAGGCCACAGCGGTTGTCTCGAAGGAGAAGTCGAAACCGCGTCCGCCGTTCTTGATCGCTTCGACGAGGTCAGGTGTGTCGCCGCGAACGGTACGAGTGGCGCCGACTTCCAACGCTGTTTCGAGCCTGGTATCGACCAGGTCGATGACGACGATCTCGCGGGCGCCTGCTGCCTTGGCGGCCATTACGGCAGCAAGGCCGACACCCCCCGCTCCGAACACTGCAATACTCTGTCCGGCAGCCAGTTTCATCTCGTTGAGAACTGAACCGGCTCCAGTCTGCAGGCCGCAGCCAAGAGGGCCGAGAAGCTCGAGTGGGAGCGTTTTGTCCACCACGACCAGATTGCGCTCGGTTGTGATGGCGTGCGTGGCGAAGGAGGACTGCCCGAACCATCGGTTCGCCAGCGGGAGGCCCATCCGATCGATTGCGCTCGTGCTGAGGTCCGCGCGGCGGCCTGTCGTATTGCGAGCAAAGAACTCGTCGCAGTAGGACGGTATTCCGGCTCGGCAGTTACGGCAGCGGCCACAGGAATCGAAGCTGATCAGTACATGGTCGCCAACCTCGATACCTCTGACCGAGCTACCGACTTCCTCGACGATGCCAGAACCTTCGTGGCCGAGAATGATCGGCCCCATCTTCGCAACCAAATCGGGATTCAGTATATGAAGGTCGGTGTGGCACATCCCCGCACCGACTACCTTCACGAGAAGTTCGTCCGATGCCAGCGGTCCGAGCGTCACCTCCTCGAGTGCGAACTTGCCGTCGCCGCCGCGCAGAACGGCGGCAATTGCGTTGGTGGTCATGATTTCTTCTCCGTGGGGTCGAGGAGCTCGAGCGCATCTGCAAACGTGCCCTTGTTGGCGATGATGCGGCGCAACTTCATGATCTTGCGTTGTTCATTCAAGGTGGCGGAGCCGACCAGACGGTTACCCGAGCGGTACAGGGCCACGAATTTGTCGGTCTCCGGATCGCCGGAAGCAAAAACCACCTCGTCGGCGACGGCGGTCCCGACGAACTGGATCCGGCTGTCGTACCAGTCGCTCCAGAAGTAGGGGACGGTCTCGTAAGGCTTCGCATCGCCGGGTGTGACAGCGTTGACAGCTGACTGGTGGGCCTGGTCCGCGGCATTCGTCCAGTTCTCCAGCCGCACCGAGAGTCCATCGAACGCGGGGTTGGGCCAGTGGACCACATCGCCTGCTGCATAGACGTCTTCGAGTGAGGTTCGAAGGAATTCGTCTGCTATCACCCCGCCGTCCACCGGATGTAGTTCGATGCCCGAATCTGCCAGCCACCGGGTTGCGGGAGCTGCTCCCACACCGACGACAACGAGCTCGGCCGGCAGCGAAGTGCCGGTACTGAGCCGGATGGCCTCGACATGGGTGGTGCCGATCAGCTCTTCGACCTGGACGTCGCACAAGAGCGGAATTCCATTGCGTTCGTGCAGCTTTGCGAGTGCCTGGCCGACGGTCTCACCGACTGCCCGGACGAGTGGAATTGGAGCAGCTTCGACGATCGTCACGTCTGCGCCTCGGTCTCGGGCGGACGACGCGAGCTCGGACCCGATGAATCCAGCGCCAACTATCACGAGCTTTGTTCCGGGGAAGAGTCTTTCGCGGAGCGCGAGTGCATCATCGATCGTGCGGAGCGCGAAAACGCCGTCCAAATCCGGGGTGTTGGGCAACGAGCGTGGCGACGCGCCTGTCGCGATGATCAGCTTCTCGTAGGGAATCCAATCGCTGTCTCCGACTCGCACACGGTGTGATGTCGGATCGAGTTGTGTCGCCGGCTCCCCGAGTAGAAGTTTCACATCGAGGGCGGCGAGCTCCTCGGTGGTTGTGTGAAAGTCGACCTCAGCGCCGTCCTTCAGGAATTGCTTACTCAGGGGCGGCCGGTCGTAGGGAAGATGGAATTCGTCGCCGACCAACGTGATCGATCCCGTATATCCCGCTTGACGAGCAGATTCCGCGGCCCGCAGACCGGCCAGAGACGCCCCGACGACAACGAGTCCCGCACCGTGATCGATATCTGTTGCGCTCACGATCAGGTCTCGTCGAGGGTCAGCGCTTTGGCGGGGCACGATCGAACAGCCTCCCGGACAAGGTTTTTGTCGTCGTCATCGACCAACTCCTTGTGCAGAATCAACGATCCGTCGTCGGCTACCTCGAAATAGTCCTCGGACACGGATTCGCAGATTCCGATTCCTGTGCACCGGCCGCGATCGACAATGATTTTCATAGCGTCGTTCCTGTTCTCTACTGTCTTTACTGGGGTTTGTTACACGCGGACCGGGAGGCGCTTGATCCCGTTGATGAACTCGCTGTAGAGGTACACCGGCTCGCCGACCTCCATGTGCGGCAGTTTGGTCAGAATCTGTGAGTACAGTGCTCGCAGTTGGGCCTTAGCGACCAAATGGCCGAGACAGTAGTGGATTCCACCGCCGCCGAAGGCAACATGGTTGTTGTTGGGGCTGCGCTGTAGGTCGAACCGGTGAGGATCGTCGAAGGTGTCCTCGTCGCGGTTTCCCGAGCAATAGAACATGACAACCTTGTCGCCTCTGATGATCTGGGTTCCGCCCAGCTCGATGTCCGCAGTGGCCGTACGTGCAAATTCCTGGACGGGAGAGGTGTGGCGAATGAACTCCTCGATCGACTGTGCGATACGTCCGTCGAAGTCCTCCGTCAGCCATCGCTTCTGATCGGGATTCCGATCCAGTGACATGGCGGTGTGGCTGGTCGTCTGTTTCGTTGTGTCGTTGCCGGCCACACTGAGAAGGAGCATCATCGAACCGATTTCGAGCTCAGAGAGCGGTTTGCCGTCGAATTCGGTGTTGGCCATGGCTGTAGCGATATCGTCGGCCGGGTTCTCGCGACGGAAATTGACCAAGTCGTTGCCGATCTCCGACAAGATCGCGATCTGCTGCATCGTGAACTCTGTCGGGGTCAACCCCTCGGGGAGCACCTCGGGGTCGGCAGCGCCGACCAGATTGTCCCCAGCCGTTGCGAAGTCCTGAACCAGGCTCTCCGGGACGCCGACAAGGTCGGCGATAGTGAGCATCGGCAGCTTCGAGGCGACTTCGGAGACGAAGTCGAATTCGCCTGCGCCGACTACCCGGCCGACGATCTGCTCGGCGCGTTCTTCGATCTTGTCCCGCAGACGCTTGACAGCCTTCGGTGTGAAACCAGAGCTGATGATTTGGCGATACCTGGTGTGATCGGGCGGATCCATCATCACGAAGTTCGGGGCGCCGTACAGTTCTGGATCGTTCGGCGCGAACCCCACCCCCCGCCACTTGTGCGGATCGGAGCTGAAGTGCTCGTGGTTCTGGCTGACGAACGAGATGTCCGCACTTTTCACGATGGCCCAGAATCCGGGTTCGCCGTGGTCGGGCTTGAAATGGGGGCGGTCCATCGGCTTGTGCCAACTCAACGGCGCATTCTCGCGCAGCCACGCGAATGTCTTGTCCCGCTCGACAAATGGTTTACTCCAGAACTCGACGCTGGTGAGGTCGATGTGCGGTGCTGTCAGCGGGTGCTCGGTGGATGGAAGTGAGGTCGTCATGCAGGTACCTTTCTGTTGCTCCCCCAGGGATGGGCGGTTCGGTCGAGGATCTACTCTTCGTTGGGTATTGCGTTCGGCGAGAGGAAGATTCCTGCTTATGGACGCTGATTCGAGAGCACCAAACTGCCTGCGGCACCGAAGTAGAACCCGACGCCCTGGACAAAACTGATTTCGACTCCGGGAACCTGCTCGCACGCCTCACCGCGTAGTTGGCGTACCGCCTCCTGTATGGCGAACATCCCGTACATGCCGGAATGGGTGTACGACATGCCGCCACCGTTGGTGTTCATCGGAAGTCGGCCACCCTTGGACGTATGCCCCTCGGCGACAAAGTCTCCCGATTCGCCGAAACCGACAAAACCGAGATCCTCGAGCATGTAGAGCGGGACGTGGGCGAATGCGTCGTACGCCATCAGATGGTCGACGTCGTCGTGGGTGATTCCAGCGGTGGCGAACGCTTCGGCGCCGGCGAGACGGAATGCTCTGAAGGATGCAGGGTCCTGCATTTGCGAAACCATCGGGGCTTCTGCGGATTCACCGGACCCGAGTAGGTATATGTGGCGGTCGGATCCCGGCATGTCTGCCGCTCGTTCGGCACTGGTCAGGATCACTGCGCCACCGCCGTCGGTCAGAACACAACACATGTCCCGGGTAAACGGATACGCCACGCGAGGACCGGCCAGCACTTCGTCTACCGTCGTCGGCTTACGACGGAAAGCCCGAGGATTGTCGAGCGCCCAGTTGCGCTGCGAAACAACCAATTCAGCCATGTGTTCGATGGTCATTCCACGCTCGTGCAGGAAGCGCAGTGCCGGAAGTGTAAAGGTCGTATACGGCATGGTTGCGCCGTAAACAGTCTCGAACTGACCGCTCATGGAGTTCAAACTCCGCGGATACGGTGGGGCGCCGACTTGGGACCTACCGGACTCCCCGTGGGTCACGAGTACAACGTCGGCGGCACCCGAAGCAATGGCGGCCGCGGCGTGACGCACGTGCAGCATGAAACTGCATCCACCGACTCCCGTTCCGTCCAGCCAGCGAGGGGTTATACCCAGGTGGTGAGAGACATCGAGGGAAAGCAGTCCGGTGGTAGCGACGCCGTCGATGTCCGCGGGTGTGAGGCCGGCGTCGGCCATTGCGTTGCGGGCAGCGTTGGCATGTAAATCCAGGACAGATGTGTCGGGCAGGACGCCGATTTCCGTGGTCTCGGCCGCGCCGACGATCGCGATGTCTCCGTTGTGCATCGATGTCATCGGGCAGACTCCTGTACCGGCGTGAACACGGGGAGTTTCATGTCCCCTCGTTCGATGAAAGTGACTTCGAGTTGTTGGTCGAGCTCGAGGTACTCGGGGTCGGCCTCCACCCCGACCACGTTGCTCATCAGGTGCGGGCCCTCTTCGAGTTCGACCAGTGCGACGACGATGGGGGTAGCGGGGTCGAAGGGAGGTGTCGGTCGATAGTTGATCACGTAGGACAACAGTCGGCCTCGGCCACTGACGGGTGTCCACTCCACGTTGTCTGAGTTGCAGTTCGGGCAGAATGGCCGCGGATAGAAGTAGTGCCGTGTGCACGCCAGGCAATGTTGAATGGTGAGTTCCCCCCGCTGCGCGCCCTCCCAATAAGGGGCGGTGGCAGGGGTCGGAACCGGTACAGGCCCTGTCAAGGGACAGTCCTCTCGTCGTTCGGATCTGTGATGGATAATCAAGTCTCTCAACGGAATACGCCCGTCAAGTCGGGTGAATGAAACACGTTCCGCGAGTTTGTTTCAAACGGAATACCATCCGTTACGTTTCTTCGAATCGTGTCGAGGCCAGGGTCTTTCGGTTAAACGGAACGCGTTTCGTAACGATCAGAGTGATCCAGTTCATCCTGTATGTCAAGGTCTGTCGACAAATTCGGATGTTCCGGCTTACGGATTCGGATCCGGGCTTGCCATTCGCATACGTAACGTGTTCTCTTTAGTTGGAGTGGGTTGTCGGACAACGTTTTCGGAAACTTTGTCGCGCTGCTGGGCACTTACCGTCCGGTAACCCCGCTCCACTCCTATACGTGCCTATTTGGATGAAATCGAGGTTCTACATGCCGATCGACAGCTCACTCGTCGGACTTTCCGGCAATCCGGTCTGGAAGAGTTGGACGTCGAAAGACGCATTGCTGTATGCCGTGGGTGTCGGTGCGGGTCAGCCTGACCCGCTCGACGAGCTGGAGTTCACCACCGAGAACAGTGAGAACATCCCCCAGAAGGTTCTTCCTACATTTGCGAACGTGGCGTTCTACGGCGACGGCGACGGATTCACGCTGCCCGATGATGTGGACTACAGCAAGCTGCTGCATGCATATCAAGCGTTCAGTTTGTCTGGCCCACTCCCGACAGACGGCCGCGTTGAAACCACCCGCACGATCACCGGTGTGTACGACAAGGGTTCAGGGGCCTTGCTCACGACGGAAACCGTCGCCCGCGACTCTGTCGGTCAGATCGTGGGAACCATCGAGTCAGGGTCGTTCTTCCGAGGTTACGGAGGGTTCGGCGGCGAGCGCGGGCCTTCAACTACCTGGGAACTACCGGCCTACAAGCCGGATCACGTTGTCACATACACAACTCGGGCGGACCAGGCGTTGCTGTACCGACTGAGCGGTGACCGTAATCCTTTGCATTCGGACCCGATATTCAGCGCACGCGGCGGGTTTTCCACTCCCATCCTGCACGGTATGTGCACCTACGGTTACGTCGGTCGGGCTCTCCTGCACGCTGTGGCCGATTCGGATCCGACGCGCTTCACGGGGATGTCGGGACGGTTCACCAAGCCACTGTTGCCCGGACAGACAATCACTACCTCGATCTGGGTTGCGGGTGGAGCTGTTCGGTTCCGGACAGTCGATGACATCGGCGACGTGGTCATCGACCACGGCACCGCCACAATTCGCTGACGGCACTGCCGTAATCCACTGACACTCAACCCGTTACATACTCGCCGCGATGTTGTTCGTGGCATGAACAAAGGAAAGATTCATGGGTTCACTCGAAGGTCGCGTAGCGATCGTGACCGGAGGCGGCCGAGGCATCGGTGCGTCGATCAGCAGAATGTTCGCTGCCGAAGGTGCAAAGCTGGTCATCAACGATCTCGGTTCGTCGCCGGACGGTCAGGGCGGGGATCAGGGCCCGGCGCGTGACGTCGCTACCGAAATCGTGGCAAATGGCGGTCAGGCCGTTGCCGACGGCGGCGACATCGCAGACGTTGCGACCGGTCAACGCCTTGTCGATCTTGCGCTGGAGCATTACGGCAAGCTGGATGTTCTCGTCAACGTGGCAGGCATTCTCCGAGACAAGATGATTTTCAACCTTCCGGAAGAAGACTGGGATGCAGTCATTCGAGTGCATCTGCGTGGCCACTTCAGCACCATCAAGCCGGCGGCGGCGTACTGGCGTTCGCAGAGGAACCCCGACGGCCACTACCGCATCATCAACTTCACCTCCGATTCCGCGTTGCAGGGTTCGCCCGGGCAGCCGAACTATGCCGCTGCCAAGATGGGGATTATCGGTTTGACTGCGTCGACGGCCAACGCGCTCGGGCGATACGGCGTGACGGCCAATGCGATCGCTCCGGGTGCCGTCACGCGTCTGACGCAGACCGTGCCGGACGAGAAGCGGATGGGGGACGGCATCGACGAATCCGTCTCGCCGGACAACATCGCGCCCATCGTCACCTACCTTGCCGGTACGAGTTCCGATTGGTTGTCGGGCCGCACAATCGGCGCGATGGGCTACGAGGTGAAACTGTGGAATAACCCGGAAGTAGTGTCCACGGTCGCCTCGGATGGACCGTGGAATCTCGACGACCTGACCGCCAAGGTCGAGAAGGAATTCCGTCCGTTGGCTGACGGTCTTCACCCGTCCATCTTCATGGGTCAGCTTCCGTCCTGATTCGTAAATACCTGATGCAGGGTGGGACTGATCCGAGTGCCTGAGTTGGTGCTGGTGCAGGGGCGTTATCGTGGAGGCAGATGACGCGTCGGCGTCAGTCTCGGAACATGATGGGGGACAGACTGGATGTCCGCAGTGAAGGTGAACGGCCGCACCGCTGAGGCCAAGGCATTCCGTGTCGAGCGAGTCGTGAAAGCCACCCGCGAGTTGGCATCCGCGGGCGGTTACGAAGCTGTGCAGATGCGGGAGGTCGCTCGAGTTGCCCAGACTGCCCTCTCGACGCTCTACAAGTACTACGCGTCCAAAGACGATCTCATCACGGTAGCCGTTCGGTCGGAACTGGACTCCCTGGCTGAGGATTTTCTCCGCCGTCCGTCGAGACAGCGGACGGCGGAGGGGCGCGCAGGAGAAGTCTTCGTGCGGGCGTTCCAGGGGATGGTCAGAGATCCTGGGTTTGCACACGCTGCGATGTGCGCGCACCAAACGCTACGTGAGTACACCCCCGACCGGGATGAGCTCCGGGTAAGTAGCAACGAGATAACGCCTTGGGCCACCCCCTTCGGCTATATTGCCGTCACTCAAGCGTGGGGGGCGGATCACCGATGCACTCCGATGCAGTCCCGCACACTCGGCATGTTGGAGACCTTGTGGAGTGCCAGCGTTGTCGGGTGGCTGAACGGGGACACGTCGGTCGACGAGGTGAAACGGCGCCTTCGACTGGCGGCGAAGCTCTTGCTCGGCGCGGATTCTGTTGGCTCGAAAGTCAATTCGGAAGAAGCAGGCTGACGCGATCGTGCTCGAACCCGACGGTCTTCACGAGCGTCGCGTTATCCACTCCGCAGCCGCAGCGTCGATGTCCTGCTGCAACTTCTCGAAGAAGGACGGCGTCGGGGTAGGTACCAAGTCTGCGGCCATAGTCAGTGATCGGCCGAGGGCGATTCGCCGCTCGAGCAATTCCTCGTCCGTCAGGAGCGTCAGATCCGGCATCGCGGTCCCCCTTGTCCGGTGCGATTTCTGTCGGGGCAGGCCGTGCGCATCGGGATCGATGCATGATTCGATGCGCACGGCCGAGGCATTCCAGGCTGGGGGCCGGAATGCAAAATCTACTTTACCAAATGATTACCAATTGCTGTGGATGGCATGTCGCGCTCGGTTACCGCGGAGTGCTTTCACAGCGTTCTCCCAGGTGTTAAGTCCTGACAATCGTTGAAGCTGCAACTATCGTCGAAAGCATGAAAAAGATCTGGTGGATAGGCGGAGCAGTAGTTGTGGTCGTACTAGCCCTGCTTGTGGGGCCGTGGGCGTACGGGAAATTCATCGCCGAAGACGATGCGCCGGCGGCCGTGGTGTCCACACAGGGGGCCGAGGCGGCGTCCGGATCGATCGACGGGCAGTGGACCGTCGTCCCCGGGCAAGGGGACAACCAGACCGCAGCCGGGTACACCGTCCACGAGATTCTCAACGGATCGAGTGTGACCGTCGTCGGAACCACCGGCGAGGTGAGCGGAAGCGCGGTCGTCGAGGGTGAGAAGCTCACGGCCGGTGAAGTGACTGTGCAGGTGGCGAGTATCAAGACCGACTCGGACCGGCGCGACGGCCAGTTCACGGGCAACGTGATGGACACCAGTACCTACCCGACGGCGACGTTCACGATCGACTCCCCGGTGGATCTGTCGGCCGTGCCGACCGATGGAACAACGGCAACGGTCACGGTGTCAGGAACCTTGACTCTCAAAGGGCAGTCCAAGCCGGTATCGGTCGACATGACCGTGCTGCATTCGGGCGATTCGTTGATCGCCTCGGGCTCGATCCCGGTCACCTGGACCGATTTCGGCGTCGAACCCCCGTCTCTCGGCTTTGTCACCGTCGACGGCAGCGGGTCGGTGGACTTCCTGGTCTCGCTCGCCTCGAGCTGAATTACGTCCACCCGATTCGCACTGCTTCGGGACGGGCAGGGAAGATTAAGGACATGACCTTCCCTTCTTGTTGTCCGTTCCGAAGGCAGCGCGCGAATCGTGCCCGGACGGAATGAACGAGTGATGCCCAGGTGGAGGCCCTTCCGGGCTGGTGAAGACCCCGACCCACGTTTCACTCTCGCCAACGAACGGACATATCTGGCCTGGATTCGCACCGCGACGGCCTTTGTCGCGTCAGGCGTCGGACTCGAGGCCTTCGGCGGCGACATCCTCAACCCGACGGTTCGCGCCGGCTTGGCCGCATTGCTGCTCGTCGGCGGCGCTCTGATCGCCATCACTTCTTTCATCCACTGGATCAGTGCCGAGCGCGCGCTGCGTGCCGAGCGCTCGTTGCCGGTGCCGCTGATGGCGCCGGTGGTCGGCATCGTGCTGGTGATCTGCGCGACCGTCCTGGTGGTCGAGGTCGTGAACTGATTGACCGCGCTGGAACCTTCGGAAGGACTCACGCCGCCGGACCGGGGCCTGCAGTCCGAGCGCACATCCCTCTCGTGGGTGCGGACGAGTCTGTCGATACTCGGCTTGTCGGCGGCCTGCTTGAGATGGCTGCCGCCGTTCGGGTCGGTGGCCTTGATCGGTCCGTCCGTCGCGGCGGTGCTCGTTGTTGTAGTGACGGTCTACGAACGTCGGGCGCGACCCAGGCGGTTGGCCCAGTTTTCAGTCGAAAAGGCAACGCCTGCTCTGGGTATGGGCGCAGCTCTCGCGCTGGGCCTTCTGTTGCTCAGTGCGACGGGGCTGTGGATTCTGTTGAAGTGACCTCGGCTTTGGGTGCCCAGCCGGGCGGGCCGAACACGTAGCCGGCTCGCTGCCGCCACGAGGTCGACGCCTTCCAGTCGCGAGCGATGGCAGCGTACTCCCGCGTTTGGAGCTTCCAGATGTTGTACGTTCCGACCGGCGTCGTGAGTCCGTAGGTGGGCCTGTGGGTTTCGGCCGCGAACGTGCCGAACATCCGGTCCCAGACGATGAGGATCCCGGCGTAGTTGCGGTCGAGGTACTCGGCGTCGGAACCGTGATGGACTCGGTGATGCGAAGGCGTGTTGAAGACGAATTCGACAGGACGCCAGAGTTTTCCGACTCGCTCGGTATGGACGAAGAATTGGTAGACGAGGCTGACGGAGAAGCCGACGAAAACCATCCACGGCGGGATGCCGAGGAACGGCAACGGCAGCCACATGATGATCTCGCCGCTGTTGTTCCACTTCTGTCGCAGCGCGGTACTGAAATTGAAGTACTCACTCGAATGATGAGCTTGATGTGTCGCCCAGATGACTCGAACCCGGTGTGCGATGCGGTGATACGCGTAGTAGAGGACGTCGATTCCGAGAAGCAGGATCACCCAGGTGTACCAGGCTGTCGGCGACAGATGCCACGGTGCGAGATACACCCAGATTGCCGAATAGCCGATCAGTGCCAGTACTTTCCAAAATGTGCTCGTGGCGATGGACACCAAGCCGAGGAGGACGCTGGTCCGGGCGTCGGCGCTACGGTATCCGCCCTGCGCCGGCCGCGCACGTCCGTCGGCGTCGCTCGGATGGTCTTCGAGTGCTCGGGCGGCGAACCACTCGATGCCGAGGAAGATGACAAACGCAGGGATTGCGAGAGTGACCGGGTCATGGAGTGGTTCGAGAAGTGACCGCCATGACTCGAGAAGCGTTTCCCACATGCGATTTGTCCTGTTCTTTTGCTTCGTTCGTTACATCATGCACGAATATGTAACGTCAAGGAACCCTTTTGGAGCAAGAATCTGGCGGGTTTGTTGCGACTTTTCATAGAACAATGGTAGGAATTGCCGGTGCATATCACCGCGAAGGTGGACTACGCCGTGCGGACTCTGGTCGAGCTTGCGGCAGTCGGTCCAGACCCGGCCAAAGCCGAGTTTCTCGCCAAATCCCAGGTCATACCTCACAAGTTCTTGGAAGCGGTGCTCTCGGACTTACGGCGCGGCGGCCTGGTCAACAGTCGCCGAGGCCCGGACGGTGGATACTGGCTCGCCCGATCCGCAGACGAGATCACGATTGCTGACGTCATCCGCGCCGTCGAAGGACCGCTTGCGTCGATACGGGGTCAGCGCCCCGAGGACGTCGACTACGGGGGGCCGGCAACGCCACTCAAAGAGGTGTGGATCGCAGTGCGCGTCAACCTTCGCGCCGTGCTCGAAAACGTCACGCTCACCGACGTCGCGGGTGGCGAGTTACCCGAGTTCGTTCACGAACTGACTGCAGACCCCGGGGCGTGGAATCGTCGCTGAAACGGCGCGATTTCACGCTGTTCGTCGTGGCGTTCACACTGTTCGTCGGGGGCGTGAAACAGTTGTCGGCGCAGTGTTCGCGGCGTTGCCGCCCGCAGATTTCGCGTCGTACATCAGGTGATCGGCCGCGATGATTGCCCGGGAGAACTCGTTGTAGTCGAACTCCTCTTGATGTGGGACGAACGGTAGCGTCGCTGCTCCGACGCTGACCGTGGCCAGTGGGCGGTCGGAGGCGTTCACCACTGCTTTGGGCAGTGTTGCGATTCGCTTGCGCAATCCGTACGGGGTGCCGATCATCACGACGGTGAACTCCTCGCCGCCCGTGCGTGCGGCGTAACCGAAACCGTTCACATGCTCCTGCAGGCGAGTTCCGGTCCGGCTGATGACGGCGTCTCCGACTTCGTGGCCGAACGTGTCGTTCACCGCCTTGAACTTGTCGATGTCCACGACGGCAACAGCGATGTCGGCACGATTTGCCGACGCGACCGACCAGATGTGTTCCGACATGTCCCACAGACCCCGTCGGTTCAGCAGGCCGGTGAGCGCGTCCACTTTGGATCCCGTTGCACGCGAGAGTAACTGGCGCCAGGTGAACTGAATCGTCGCCGGAATGAAGATCACGGCGCACAGGACGACGTCGGTACGCGCAAGCACGCTGGTCGCCGAGTACTCGCCGTTCGTCAGGCCGAGCACGGTCAGGGCGATGACAAACGTCGTGGCAAAGGCGAGGTGGAAGGCCAGCCAGCGATAGTCGAGGAAATAGGTGAAGTAGGCGCCGGTGGCGACGAAGAGCACCGCGCCGAACAGTGCGGCGTTATGGCTGGTGAACGTGATGAGTATCGAGGCGGTTCCGAGATCTGCCCACAGTCCGTAGAGCTCGAGTGTGCGTGCCCCTCTGATTCGGCCCACGAACCAGAGAAAGGTGGGAATCAAGTTGATCGTCGCGATGCCGATGACCCACGCTCGTGCAAACGGTCCGTCGGGGCCCTCGGTGCTGAAGAGAAACAGGTAGGCCACGAGCGAGAAATTGAGTGAGCAGAATCCGATGGTGAGATGAACGAGACGTAGGACCGTGCCTCTTCCGGTCTTCGATCCCCACAGCATGACCGAGGACGAAACCGGCCAGGTGTGCAGGAGCGGATCCATCAGATTCCTTCACCGAACTCGTTTGGTTAATGAAGAGCAAAGTATGTCAGCCTCTGTTGCTTTACGCGTCAACTCGGGTTGGAGTTTCATGCGGGGCGTCACCGGCAACAACTACTGACGTGTTCGTTGGGTCGTAGGGCGAGCAAAGGTGTGAGCCAGGCCTCGAGAATTCGAGCGGTGTGTTCGAACGCACAATTTTGCAGAGTTCTGCAAAGTTGCAGAGGTCTGCAAGTTCGGTACGGTGGTGGAGTGATAACCGAGCCAAGCCTTCGCGACCGCAAGAAGGCAGCAACCCGTACCGCACTCAGTGACGCGGCGGCACGACTGGCTCGCGCTCTCGGGATCGAATGCGTCACCGCTGATGCGATCGCCTCCGAGGCGGGGGTGTCGACGAGGACATTCCACAACTACTTCTCCAGCAAGGAGGAGGCGGTTCTGGCGAGTTTCGAGGAAACAGTGGCTCTGTGGATCGAGGCGCTTGCAGCCCGGCCCGCGGATGAGCCCATCCTCGACGTGCTCGAGGATCTCGTGGTCGAAATCGTGAGCGATTCCGGCTCGAGCGTGAAGGAAAAAGTAAACATCTGGATGTTGTCGGATTCGAGTCCTGCTCTCTATCGGGATGCGGCCGACATGCATCAGCGGATCAACCGTGCAGTCACTCGGGCATTGGCCGAACGCACCGGCACGGACGCCGAACGGGACCTGTATCCGACCCTCCTCCTGGGGGTGGTGGCCGGGGCTTGTAAGTCGGTGATCGACATCTGGTCTGGTGGAAAGTCGGAGGCTTCCAGTCCGGAAGAGTTGGTCCACGACGCTTTTCGGCAAATTCGTGCGGGATTGCCTGCGCCGCCACCTCGCCCCTGAGACCCACTCGTAATACCTGTCCACGTACACGCACCGAAACAGCAAGGAGCCCGTCGTGGCCACCTATCTCTATCGGATCGGCAAGTTCGCCTATCGGCGAAAAGGCGCGGTCCTCAGCGTTTGGCTGATAATCCTGGTCCTGATGGGCGTCGGGGCAGCCACCCTGTCCGGCCCCACCAAGGATTCGTTCTCCATTCCGGGTACGCCTGCGCAGCAGGCGCAGGACCTGATGGCTGAGCGTTTTCCCGATGCTCCCAATCCGATGGATTCGCTGAGCGCCCGATACGTCGTACAGGCACCGGCAGGAACGACGCTGGCGGACCCGGCGAACGTCAAGGCCATGGACGACATGCTCGCGAGTATTCGCGGCATCGACAAGGTCGCCGACTCCGCCAAGGTGGACCCGGCAACTGCCACTCCGGAACAGGCCGCGAAGGCGTTGGTCAATCCGGTTGCCGGCAACGACTCCATGGTTGCGATGTTCAAGGAGAAGGCCGCTGCAGCGGGAACTTCCGAGGCGCAGGCTGTTGACGACGCGCGGGCGTTGTCGCCGCTCAGTGCCGACGGCACAGTCGGGTATGTCGAGGTTCCGTTCAGCGGTGACTTCGCCGATCTCGATCAGGCGTTGCGTGATTCGATCAACTCCGCAGCCGATGTCGGACGGTCCGAAGGGCTCAACGTCCAGGTCAGTGGTTCGGCCGCCCAGGAAGCAGAAATGCCCGGTGGTGTCACCGAGCTGATCGGTATCGCCGTCGCCGCTGTCGTTCTGGCCATCACGTTCGGTTCGCTTGTGGCCGCAGGGCTTCCGCTTCTCACGGCGATCATCGGTATCGCGATCGGCAGCCTCGGAATCACGGTCGCCACCGGATTCATGGATCTGAGTTCCATGACTCCGACGCTGGCGATCATGATCGGTCTGGCAGTCGCGATCGACTACTCGCTGTTCATCATGTCCAGATTCAGGCATGAGCTCACGCTCACCGACAATCGTGCCGAAGCGGCGGGCCGCGCTGTCGGAACTGCCGGTTCCGCAGTGGTATTCGCTGGATTGACGGTCATCATCGCGCTGGTCGCGTTGCGCGTCGTCGGTATCCCGTTCCTTTCGGATATGGGTGCGGCAGCAGCCTTCACGGTTCTGATCGCAGTTCTGATCGCCTTGACCTTGCTGCCCGCGATCCTGGGTATGTTCGGGCGCAAGGCTTTTGCCGGCAAGATTCCCTTCCTCAGCAAGCGTGCAGAGGAGTCCGAGGACGAGGATTCGGGCAAGCCGAAGTTGGCCCTGCGCTTCATCAGCGCCGTCGTGCGTCGTCCGCTCGTACCGCTCATCGGTGGTGTAGTCCTTCTGGGTGCATTGGCCCTGCCCGCAACGGGATTGAGCCTGGCATTGCCGTCGGAGGCCACCGGTGACCCGGCGACGAGTGCGCGTCAGGCATACGACCTGATCGACGAGGGCTTCGGTGACGGTCGAAACGGGCCGCTCATTGCGGTCGTCGACGCCAAGGGTGCCAGCGTCCCGGCAGGGGAGGCCTTCGCGGAGGTCGTCTCGACCATCTCGAGTTTCAGTGACGTCCAGAACGCACAGGTCGTCGGGGTCAACACGGCCGGCGACACCGCGCAGGTGCTGATCACTCCGAAGAGCGGTCCGACCGATCCGGCGACCATGGATCTGGTGTCCAGCCTTCGTGGAGCCGAAGGTGGACTCAACGATTCGATCGGCGTCAGCTACGGCATCACCGGCCAGACTGCACTCGAAGGTGACGTCTCGGACACGCTGAAGGATGCATTGGTGCCCTACCTTGCGGTAGTGGTGGGCCTCGCATTCATCTTGTTGCTCTTGGTGTTCCGCTCGATCCTGGTCCCGCTGACGGCGACGCTCGGCTTCCTGCTCAGCGTGCTCGCGACATTCGGTGCGACGGTGGCGATCTTCCAGCACGGTTGGTTGGGCATCATCTCGAACCCGCAACCGCTCGTGAGTTTCATGCCGATCTTCCTGATCGGTGTGGTGTTCGGACTGGCGATGGACTACCAGGTGTTCCTCGTGACGCGTATGCGTGAGGAGTACGTCCACGGCGCGACGGCGAAGGAGGCCGTGACCATCGGCTTCAACCACGGTGCCCGGGTGGTCAGTGCGGCCGCGGTCATCATGATCTCCGTGTTCGGTGCCTTCATCGCAGAACCGAACTCGTTCATCAAGTCGATCGGATTCGCGCTCGCGGCGGCGGTGTTCTTCGACGCCTTCATCGTGCGCATGGTCATCATCCCGTCCGTCATGGCGCTGCTCGGCGACAAGGCGTGGTGGTTGCCGAAGTGGCTGGACAAGATTCTGCCGAACGTCGACATCGAGGGTGAGAAGCTCAGCAAGGCCCTCCGTGACGAGAAGGAAGCGGAACTGCAGTCCGCATCTGCTTGATCTCTGCTGTGCGCCTTTATTAACCCTCCGCGGTTAATAAAGGCGCACAGCAGTTTTTCGGTCACCGAAATATCCAGCGGCACATGTCGGCCAGGATTGGTAACCTTCGCTCACTATGCTGATCAGGCTGCTGCGCACTTATCTGACGCCGTACCGGGGTGAACTCACGGGCGTTGTCGTCCTGCAGTTTATTTCGACTATGGCGGCCCTTTACCTTCCGAGTCTCAATGCCGACATCATCGACAATGGTGTGACCAAAGGCGACACCGGCTACATCCTCTCCACCGGCGGGATGATGCTCATGGTCACGCTGACGCAGATCCTCTGCTCGGTGGGTGCCGTCTTCTTCGGTGCGCGAGTCGCCATGGGCGTCGGACGCGACCTGCGAGCGTCGGTGCTGCATCAGGTCGGGACGTTCTCGGCCAGGGAAGTCGGCCACTTCGGCGCGCCTTCGCTGATCACCCGAAACACCAACGACGTCCAGCAAGTTCAGATGATGGTCGTGATGAGTTGCACCATCCTCGTCATGGCGCCGATCATGTGCGTCGGCGGCATCATCATGGCTCTGCGGCAGGACCTGAATCTGTCCTGGATCCTCGGCGTCAGCGTCCCTCTCCTCGTGATCTCGATGGGTTTCCTGATCGCCCGGATGGTGCCCGGTTTCCGGGTCATGCAAGGCCGTCTCGACGCCGTCAACCGTGTTCTTCGCGAACAGATCACGGGCATCCGGGTTGTCCGAGCATTCGTGCGGGAACCGTACGAGGTCGAGCGTTTCGGCGACGCCAATCGCGAACTGACGGAGACGGCACTCGGCGTCGGCCGCCTCATGGCACTGATGTTCCCGCTCGTGATGCTGATCAGCAACGTCACCAGCGTCGCGGTCATCTGGTTCGGTGGCCATCAGATCAACGAGGGCTCGATGCAGATCGGCTCGCTCACCGCCATGCTCAGCTACATCATGCAGATCCTGATGGCCGTCATGATGGCCACCTTCATGGCGGTGATGCTGCCGCGTGCGTCGGTGTGCGCCGAACGTATCTCCGAGGTGCTCGACACGGATTCGTCGGTGATCCCGCCCGAGAATCCGATCCGGGAGCTGAAGGATCCGGGCGTCGTCGAACTTCGTGGCGCTCAGTTCCAGTTCCCCGGAGCCGAGGAACCCGTGTTGCGCGACATCACCTTTCGTGCCGAGCCCGGAAAGACGACCGCGATCATCGGCGGCACCGGATCGGGAAAGACCACTCTTCTCAACCTGATTCCACGATTGATCGATTCCACCTCCGGATCGGTATCGGTGGGGGGAGTCGACGTCCGCGACATCGACACGGAGTTGCTCTGCTCGGTGATCGGTCTGGTTCCGCAGAAGCCCTATCTGTTCTCCGGCACCGTCGCCACCAATCTTCGCTACGGAAACCCAGAAGCTACCGACGAATGGCTGTGGGAGTGCCTCGAAATCGCCCAAGCTGCCGACTTCGTCCGTGCCATGCCCGAAGGCCTGGACACACCGGTGGCACAAGGCGGTACGACGGTATCGGGTGGTCAGCGTCAGAGACTCGCCATCGCCCGAGCGTTGGTACGTAAGCCGCAGATTTATCTGTTCGACGATTCCTTCTCGGCACTCGACCTCACTACTGATGCGAGGCTGCGTGCGGCGCTGCGGCCGGTCACGCAAGACGCCTGCATCGTCGTTGTCGCGCAGCGTATCTCCACCATCGTCGAGGCCGATCAGATCATCGTGCTCGACGACGGCGCCATCGTGGGGATCGGCACGCACGACGAACTCGTGGTCAGTTGTCCCACCTACGGCGAAATCGTCGCCTCTCAGCTAGCCGTACAGGACGCATCATGAGCAATCGACCGACTTCCTCGCCTCCCATCGGCCCGCCCGGCGGCGGCGATCCCACCAAGAAGGCCATGAACTTCGGCCCTTCGCTCAAGCGTCTCCTCGGTCGCTTGAGTCCGGACAAGCCGATCGTCGTCCTGATCTTCGCTTTGGTGACGGCAAGCGTCGTACTTTCCTCGATCGCTCCGAAGATCTTGGGAAACGCCACCAACCTGATCTTCGACGGCATCGTCAGTAAACAACTCCAGCCGGGGACGACCAAGGAACAGGCTGTCGAAGGATTGCGCGCTTCGGGGCAGGGTCAGCTCGCCGACATGGTGTCCGGCATGGCCGTTGTGCCCGGAACCGGAATCGATTTCGACGCCGTCGGCAAGGTCTTGATGATCGTGCTGCTGTTGTTCGTCTGTGCGTCGCTGTTCAGTTGGCTGCAGGCGTATCTGCTCAACATCGTGGTGCAACGTACCGTTCGCCGTCTGCGCGAGGACGTCGAGCAGAAGATTCATCGACTTCCTTTGCGGTACTTCGATACCCACGCCCGCGGCGACGTTCTCTCGCGCGTGACCAATGACATCGACAACGTCGCGCAGAGCCTGCAGCAGACGCTCAGCCAGCTGGTCATGTCGGTGATGACCGTCCTCGGCATTCTGGTGATGATGCTGTGGATCTCGCCGTTGCTCGCCCTGATCGCGGTGGCAACCGTTCCGCTGTCGATCATGGTCACGGCGTTCATCGCGAAGCGTTCACAGAAGCACTTCGTGGCGCAGTGGAAGAGCACTGGCGGCATTAACGCACAGGTCGAAGAAGCGTTCAGCGGCCACGAGTTGGTCAAGGTGTTCGGCCGCCAGCAGGAGGTCGAGGAGCGCTTCCGCAAGCAGAACGAGGATCTGTACGAGTCGAGCTTCAAGGCACAGTTCATCTCCGGTCTGGTCATGCCGGCCGTGATGTTCCTCGGCAACCTCAACTACGTCGCCATCGCAGTAGTGGGCGGCATGCGCGTCGCATCCGGAACGATGACGCTCGGCGACGTGCAGGCGTTCATTCAGTACTCGCGGCAGTTCACCCAGCCGCTCACGCAGATCGCGTCGATGACCAACCTGCTGCAGTCCGGCGTCGCTTCGGCCGAGCGGGTCTTTGCGCTGCTCGATCAAGACGAGCAGTCGGAGGATCCGAGGGGCGCGAAGTCGCCCACGGTCGACAAGGGCCGCGTCAAGTTCGAGAACGTCACCTTCAGCTACAAGCCGGAACAGCCGCTGATCGAGGACCTGTCCCTGACCGCCGAGCCGGGACAGATGGTTGCGATCGTCGGACCCACCGGAGCAGGCAAGACCACCCTCGTCAATCTCATCCTGCGGTTCTACGAACTCAATTCCGGCCGAATCACTTTGGACGGCATCGATATAGCCGACATGACGCGAGACGATCTGCGCTCACGCATCGGCATGGTTCTGCAGGACGCATGGCTGTTCGGTGGAACCATCCGCGAGAACATTGCGTACGGCAAGCCCGGTGCCACCGACGAGGAGATCCGTCGCGCGGCAGAGATGAGCTACGTCGACAAGTTCGTGCACTCCTTGCCCGAGGGCTACGACACGGTCATCGACGAGGAAGGCAGCAACGTCAGTGCCGGTGAGAAGCAGCTCATCACCATCGCCCGTGCCTTCATCTCGCAGCCGTCCATCCTGATCCTCGACGAGGCGACCAGTTCGGTGGACACACGCACCGAACTACTGGTTCAGAGCGCCACCGCGGTTCTGCGCAGTGACCGCACCAGTTTTGTCATCGCGCACCGTCTTTCGACAATTCGTGATGCGAACCTGATCGTGGTGATGGAGGAAGGCCGGATCGTGGAGCAGGGGAGCCATGAGGCTCTGCTCGAATCCCGCGGCGCGTACTTCCGTCTGTACAACAGCCAATTCGTGGGCGCGGAGATCTAATCGCGCTACTACGGTGGTGAGCATGCTGATTGCCGAGGATCTGCTGTTGCTCGCCACCGACGACGTCAGCGGGAAACTGCTGCGTTCGTCGTCCTACGTCGATGTTGCGCTCGGAGGTGCCTTGTTGGTCGAGCTTGTGCTTGCCGACCGCGTCCGTCTCGACGGCTCCGGATGGAGGGCGCGGGCAGCCGTCATCGACAATCGGCCACTCGCGGATCCCACTCTCAACGCTGCATTGGCGAGGCTGGTGGAGAAGCCACCGGCCCGGCCGACTGCGGTGGTGAACCGACTCGCGAAGGGCGCAAGGAAGGCGCTCTATGCAGGCATGGCGGCCCGCGGAATTGTGACGACCGTGGAGCATCAAGTGCTCGGTATCTTTCCGAGTGTCAGATGGCCGGCGACAAACCCGCGGTACGAGGATCAACTGCGCTCCGTGCTGCGTGACATTCTGCTGGGCGTCCGCGAACCCACTCCAGCCGAAGGTGCATTGGTGTCGATCCTGGCAGGCGCCAACATGCTCAAGGTGATCGTTCCAGCGGATCAGTTCAAGGCGGCGAAAGCGCGAGCGAAGGTGCTGTCGCAGGGAAACTGGGCGAGCGAGGCAGTGCGGCAGTCGATCGCCGCGACGCAGGCAGCCACTACAGCGGCGCTCACCGCAACAATTGCGGCGTCGACATCCTCGGGATCGTAACGGGGCGATACTGCACGAGGTGGCCCTTTCTGTAGCTGTGACAGGATTGAACCCGTGACTTCTGCAGTACCGACACCGCCCGAGCCCGTCGTCGACAAGCGTCCCGAGTCGATCTTCACGATAGGGACCAGGCTCGAGGACCGACTCGGACGAACCGGCACCATCCACACACCGCACGGCGATATCGCGACGCCGTCGTTCGTGGCCGTCGGAACCAAGGCCACGGTCAAGGCTGTGTTGCCCGAGTCCATGAAGGAACTCGGTGCGCAGTCGTTGCTCGCCAACGCGTACCACCTGTACCTGCAGCCGGGACCCGACATCGTCGACGAGGCCGGCGGGCTGGGCAAGTTCATGAACTGGAACGGGCCCACCTTCACCGACAGTGGCGGCTTCCAGGTCATGTCGCTGGGCGTCGGGTTCAAGAAGGTGCTCGCGATGGAGGCCGTCGGCGTGCAGTCCGACGACGTCATCGCGAAGGGCAAAGAGCGCCTCGCGACGGTCGACGACGAGGGTGTGACGTTCAAATCGCACCTCGACGGCAGCAAGCATCGCTTCACCCCCGAGGTGTCGATGCAGATTCAGCATCAGCTCGGCGCCGACATCATGTTCGCGTTCGACGAGCTCACCACGTTGCTCAACACCCGCGGCTATCAGGAGCGATCGGTCGAGCGCACGCAGGCGTGGGCGATTCGCTGCATCAACGAGCACGAGAAGCTCACCGCTGAACGCGCCGACAAGCCCTACCAGGCGCTTTTCGGTGTCATCCAAGGTGCGCAGTACGAGGATCTGCGTCGTCAGGCCTGCCGTGGCCTCGAATCGATCGAAGGCGAGAACGGATACGGCTTCGACGGTTACGGCATCGGTGGTGCCTTGGAGAAGCAGAACCTCGGAACGATCGTGCGCTGGTGCAACGAGGAACTACCCGAGAACAAGCCACGTCACATGCTCGGTATCAGTGAACCGGACGACTTCTTCGTCGCAATCGAGAACGGTGCGGACACTTTCGACTGCGTCAATCCGTCCCGTGTTGCTCGCAATGCAGCGATCTACGTCCGCTCCGGCCGGTTCAACATCAACACCAGCCGTTTCCGTCGTGACTTCACACCTATCGACGACGAGTGCGACTGCTACACCTGCGCCAACTACACCCGCGCGTACATCCACCATCTGTTCAAGGCGAAAGAGATGCTCGCGTCGACACTCTGCACCATCCACAACGAGCGATTCACCGTGAAGCTGGTCGACGACATCCGAGCCAGCATCGAAGGCGGCTACTTCCACGACTTCAAGGCGGACATGCTCGGAAAGTTCTACGCGGCGAAGACGCCTGCACCTCAGGCGTAGGTCGGTTCGCGCTTCTTCACGTAAGCGATGACGCGGTAGGTGATCGGCATGACCAGCACCTCGACAAGCGTCTTCCACAGGAAGCCGACCAGCACGTAGTTGATGAAGTCTTCCCAGGTGCTGATGCCGATGACACCGGCCGCGATGGAACAGAAGATGAGGGTGTCGGCGAATTCGCCGACGACGGTCGAGCCGATCAGGCGCGCCCACAGGTGCTTCTCCTGCATACGCTTCTTCATCATCACCAGGACCAGTGAGTTCAACAGCTGGCCGACGAGGTAGGCGGCCAAGCCTGCGACCAGTAGCCGAGGAATGACGCCGACCACGGTCTCGAGGGCAGCCTGGTTCTCGTAGAACTCCGCTGACGGGAGTTGCACTGCAATCCAGAAGCACGCAGCGGCAAGAATCAGTGCGCCGAAGCCCAGGTAGATCGCGCGTCGGGTCGCCTTGAAGCCGTAGACCTCGCTGAGCACGTCACCGAGGACGTAGGCGAGCGGGAACAAGAAGAATCCACCATCGGTGATGATGGGCAGAATCTGTAAGGGACCGAGCGAGAAGTCGGAATCCGCAAAGAAGGCGACCCCCTTGGTCGCCGCCACATTCGAGATCAGCAGCGTTGCGGTGAAGAGCGCGACGATTGTCGGGTAATAACCCCGGCTGACGTGCGCAAATTTGGTTTCTTGGGTCGATTCGTCTTGCTGATCCTGAGCTGTCACGTCCGTCATCCAAGCACCACAAGGCGCTCGGATGCGAGTTGGCGACCGTCCAGTTGCGCAGAACACACCGAAGGCCCTGCGGTTTCACGTGGAACCGCAGGGCCTTCGAGGTATGTAAACGAACTGATCAGGCAGCTACCGGACCGCCGGTCAGTACGCGATATGCGTAGGTACTGGCGATCAGCGCGACGGGCGCCGTCACCAGTAGTCCGATTCCACACAGCAGTGCACCGACGATGTTGATACCGATCAGAGCGAGCGCCAGCAGGATCAAGGTTCCGACGTTCGACGAGGTCAACGCATAGCTCGACTTGATGCCGGAAATCGCATCCTGGTTCTTGTCCACGATGAAGGTCAGCGTGTAGTAGAGCAGGAACGCCGCGATGATGCCGGGAATTATGCAGAGCGCCAAACCGACGTAGGTAGCTACGGCTACAAGGAAACCGCCGAGGACAACCGCACCGATGTTGGTGAATTGGAAGAAGGTGCCGAAGGCCGGCTTGATTCCGTCCAATTCGCTCAATGCTCCACGAAGGAATGCGGCTTGGATGATGTAGCCGACGACTGCAGTGACCAATCCGCCAACGATCGACAGCGCGTTGAACTCGGTGTTGGTGTAGTCGAAGCCGTTGAACGCGCCCTGGATCAGTCCGGCGATCACAAACGCGATGAGCGAGATCCCGATCCAGACGAGTGCATTGTCTTTGAATTTGTTCCAGCCGTACGTAATTGCTGCACCCACGGAAAGCTGGGGGCCGCCGAAACCTGCGCCGTAGTCATTCGGAGGCGGAGGCGGGAAGTTGCCACCACCGGGAGGAGGCGGGTACCCACCGGGCGGCGGATAGTTTCCGCCGGGCGGCGGATAGTTTCCGCCCTGGGGTGGCGGTGGGTATCCACCGGGCGGCGGGTAATTGCCACCTTGAGGCGGAGGCGGGTAGCTACCGCCCTGTGGAGGCCCGGCCGGAGGGGGATAGCTCCCTGGAGGGGGTGCTCCCTGCTGGCCGTACGGATCCTGGGGTGGGAATTGCTTCCCATCCTCTGGGTTCTGGTTGGGGTCGTGCCCACCGGTTGTCATATTCCTACCTAGCCCTTGACTACCTGAGTTCCACCAGCGAGCTCGTCATGCTTGCCCTGCTTGGTGGGGCTGTTGTTGATGGTGACTGCGATGACGATGTACGCAACCAGCGCGAGGATTCCGCCGATGATCGGAATGATCGAGAGCAAAGTGAAAGCGTTGCGAATCGCAGACTGCTGGACTGAGGGGCGAGGTGCGCCGCCCGGACCGTGTACTGAAAGGCCCAGAATCATCTTTCCCAAAGTCCGACCCTGCGTTACTTCCATTGCGATGAAGTACGCGAAGGTCAGAATTCCCGAGAACAGCCCCGAGACCAGAATCAAGCTGTCGGAGTCACTGACCAACAGAGCCAGAATCGCGGCGATGATGCCGACGATGATGCCGTCGATGATGCGGGCACCGAGTCGAATCCACAGATCGCCCGGCTGAGCGCCCGAAGGCAGCCGGTTTCCTCCGCCGTACGCACCTTGGTCGTTGAACTGCGGAGGAGGCGGGAAGTTTCCGCCCTGGGGCGGCGGCGGGTATCCACCAGGCGGCGGGTAGTTGCCACCCTGAGGAGGCGGGAAGTTTCCGCCCTGCGGAGGTGGGTAGCTTCCGCCCTGCGGGGGGCCGGCGGGAGGTGGGTAACTTCCGGGAGGAGGTGTTCCCTGCTGGCCATATGGATCCTGGGGTGGGAATTGCTTCCCGCCTTCTGGATTCTGGTTGGGGTCGTACCCGCCGGTTGTCATGTGTTCCCCTCAGTCGTAAATATCGCGCTCGAGTGTGACAGTGGATATGACCCTACTGGGATCAAAGAGCGATGTGGATGACATCTGCTCACTTGGATTCGGAGGTCACCTGTGGTTTAGGCTGCGTTGTATGACGAGTTCCGGGGGCAACAACGACGATTCTTCGAGCGATTACCAGGCAAAACCTGGATACGGAGAATTTCCGAGCCTGCCTCCTGAGGGGTACGGCGTGTCCCCGTCCGAAACGCAGTCTTCACCTGAAATTCCCGGATATACCACTCCCAACGAGCAGTACCCGGGTTACCCACCGCCGTCGTACAACCCCACCGGCAATACGCCTGAGCCGGGTGGAATTGGTGAACCAAATCCATATCTGCCGCCGCAGACCTTCAGTCCACCTAATCAATACCCGGCCAATCAATATCAGCAACCCGGACAATATGGACAGGCTCAGTACGGTCAGCCGCCGAACCCGTACGGTCAACCGAATCAATTCGCGGGAGGGTACGCACCGCCGATGCGGCCGGTCGGTACCAATGGTCTGGCAATTGCATCGCTGGTTGTATCGCTTGCAGGCGGTTGCTTTTACAGTCTCGGCGGAATCGTCGGGATCATTCTGGGAATTGTCGCGCTCAACCAGATCAAGCAGACAGGTCAAGAGGGACGAGGTCTCGCGATTGCCGGAATTGCGGTCGGAGCGACTTTCTTGGCGATCTTTGCCGTGATTCTTGTGGTCGCACTCATAGCGAGTGCATCGTCGCCGTACTGAAGTGGCGCCGTACTGAAGTGTGCAGCGCTCACACGGGCGTGACGATGGATGACGCGGGGAGCGGCTTCCCGAAGTAATAGCCCTGGCCCATATCGCAGCCGGCTCTCGAGACGTTGGCTGCGTGTTCGGCGGTTTCGACGCCCTCGGCTATCGAATCAAGCCCGAGCTTGCGGGCGATGTCGGCGATGGACTCCATGACCATGAAGGCGCGATCTCCAGCACGACCCGCTGCGCTGACGGCCCACGTCAACGATTGGTCGATCTTGAGAATGTCGAGCGGCAATTCCGACAACGCGGAGAACGACGCGAAGCCCGCCCCGAAATCATCGAGGGCAATTCGAATTCCTTCGTTGTGCAGGATGTGAAGAGTGTCCGCGGCATGCCTACCTACGACGCCGAGTTCGGTGACTTCGACGATGATTCTGCTCAGTGGCGTTTCTGAACTGTCGAGTGCTCCGAGGATCTCGTGAGCGGCGTGCGGCGTCGCGAGTTGGCGAGGCGAAAAGTTGACCGCAACCATCATGTGCTCAGGCCACGACGCTGTTTGGGCGCAAATCATATCCAGAGCTTGTAATCCGATGGGAATGATGAGTCCGGAAGATTCGGCGGAGCGCATGAAATCTTGAGGCTCGATCAACCCTCGGAGTGGATGGCGCCACCGCAGAAGTGCTTCGTAGCTGATAATTGCTGACGAGTTCAGATTGACCTGGGGTTGATACAACACCTCGAATTGATGGTCGTCGAGTGCCTCGCGAAGCTCGCGGACCATGCGTATTCCTTTTCGTCCTGAGTCGCCCGTGCCGCACGTGCGTGTCAGCGTGGATGCTGCAAGTGGGTACTGCGGTCGGATTCCAGGTTCAGATCCGGGGTGTGGTTTTGCAGGGACCACTCGCCCTGAATTGCCTTCGCCAGTCTCGACCGTACTTCACTATTTGGAAATTGCCAACGAATAGCTATTGCGGACCGCTTTGTCATATCGGACAATCGAGCTTTTGTCCCCGACAAGGCGCTGATTGATACTTCACTTACTTTGCCGGGAAAATCCACGGGGTCCGGGGGATCTTGCGAGAGTCGAATCGATCCGCCAATAGCGGAGGCGTGACAACTTCGCCGGGTTCGGCGAGGCCGATGCTCGACGCGATCATCGTCAGAACCTGTTCGGCACTGCGTCCGGCTTCGAGTTGATCTGCCAGGGTCACTGCGCCGTCGCGCTTCGCGAGTCGTTTGCCTTCACTGTTCAACGCGAGAGGAACGTGAGCGTACGACGGTGGTTCGATGTCGAGCAGTTGGGCAAGGTACGCCTGACGTGGCGCCGAGTTCAGGAGGTCGTCGCCGCGGACCACTTGATCGATGTTCTGGGCGCCGTCGTCGACGACTACTGCGAGGTTGTAGGCGGGTACTCCGTCTCCGCGGAGCAGGACGACGTCGTCGACTTGCCTCGTCACCTCGCCGAACAGTTCGTCGTGCACGGTGAATGAATCGATATCTGCCCGAAGTCTCAGCGCCGGGGATCGTCCGCTTGCCGATCTGTCGGCGCGTTCGGCGTCCGACAGGTTTCGGCACGTGCCAGGGTAGGCGCCATCGGGAGCATGGGGAGCGGACGGCGCCTGCAGGATCTCTTTGCGTGTGCAGAAGCAAGGGTAGGTCAGGTCGCGCTCGCGCAACCGGTCGATAGCCTTGTGGTACAAGGGAAGACGGTGTGACTGTAGGACGACCGGGCCGTCCCACGTAAGGCCGAGCCTGCGCAGATCGTCGAGTTGTCGTTCCATCGCGCCGGGGCGGACACGGTCAAGATCCTCGACGCGAATGAGGAAATCACGCCCGCTGGTGCGGGCGAACAGCCAGGCCAGAAGGGCAGTACGGAGGTTTCCCAGATGGAGCTCGCCGGACGGACTCGGCGCGAAGCGCCCTGCTCCTGCCACGTCAGCTGGCGAGCACGACGGAGGTGGGCAGATTCTCGGCGTCGTGCAGGGTGAGGCGGATCTGGGTTTCCAAAGCGTGATCGAGGTACTGCGGTGGATACATGGCGGGGCTTCCGAGTGCGTCGAGTGCCAAACCGTTGACGGTTGAAAGTAGAAGTGCCGCTCTGGTTTCCGCTTCCGGAGTGCCGATTCCGATCAAGACGGTCGAGATGCCGGTGCGGATCGTGAACAGAGTTGTCCGGCGGATTTCGGAGAGTGACTCACTGGTTGCGGCGCGCACGGCAAAGGCGGCGAGCACATGTGCCTCGCGTGTACGTTGCTCGTCGAGTGGCAGCAGTTGCGAGAGCGCTTGGAACAGGGAGGCATGTGGGTCCGCGTCGGCGGACGACTCGGCCAGTCGCGTCAACAATCGATCGACGAGGGTTCGCAGTGCGAACGCGAACATCTCGTCCTTGGTCGAGAAGTGATGTTGCACTGCGCCGATCGAGACGCCCGCCCGTTTTGCGACCTCGCGAACGCTGGCATTTTCCAGTCCGGATTCCGCGGCGACGTCGAACAATGCCGCCGCAAGCAGGTCTGGACTCGTGGAGGATTTTCGGCGTTCCGGCATACCGCGACATTACCTGTGTATGGAAGTAATGCCCACGTCAGGGGTGCTTTTTCAGGCCTTCCGGCCCAGGAAGGCAAGGAGTTTCGTTGCTTTGTCAGCGTTGTCCGGAACCGGAATTTCGGGGCCACACACACCGCTCATGCGGATCGACTCGCCGAGGCCCGCTGCGATCTCCGAGACCCACTCCACGTCCGTGTCGCGCATCGTCGTATCGGTGCCCGTTGCGGCTGCGAGGTCCCAACCGTGGATGACCAGATCGAAGCACAGGAAGCCCTCGACCGTGGCCCCGAGGTTGGTCCGGCCGAAGTGCCCGTCGTACTCGAGGGTGGACTTCGACGGATCGTCGAGAATGGCCTGCATCGAATCGCGGACGGCCGCCCAGGCTGCTGACGGGTCGTCGTCGACCGACGGACCGGGTGCCAGTTCGAGGCCGACTACCTTGACCATGTCTCGTTCGCTGTCGAGTACGTGTCTCACGACGTCGCGAGCGGTCCAGCCTTCGCAGGGGGAATTGTCGTCCCATCGATCGGCGGGTACGGCGTCGATCCGCGCCGTGAATCCGGCGGCAAGATCCCGATAACGCTGGGCGGGGGAGATCTCTGTTGAAGTCATGACGTCAATCCTTCTCCACAGCGGCGCGTCGTGATTGATTATTTCGGACATTCACTCGATTTCCGGGGCCTCCGCCCAGATGTCCATCGGTACGACACCGGCGCTCTTACCTTCGTCATCGAGAAGGCGGCCCACTCTTTTCATCGATCGCAGCACCACCGATCTGTTCAGCACCACCAGACCCGGCGCCTCTTGGGCAAGTTGTACCTCGGTAATGGGGGTTTCACGCAGGGAATGAGCGGCGATCGCGAGCAGTGTGTTGGCGCGGCCGCCGGATATACGCATACACACCCGTGTCCCCGGCACTCGTTCCACCAGCGCACGAATCGTCGACCGGTCCGTGGGATCGACATATCCCCACACCCAGGTGACGAGGGGCCAACCGGACAGCGGTAGCGAGACGTCGCAGCGGAACACGATTTGGTTGCGTGAGGTGAGTTCGGCAAGTCGCCGCCTGACCGTACTTTCGCTGAGTCCGGTGCCGACGGTGAGCTCGGCAATCGAGGATCGACCGTCCTCGCCCAGTTTCAATATCAATTGGCGATCGACGGCGTCGAACGTCTTCCCGTGATGGCGCTGATCCGTCGGCGCATATTTGTAACGCACAGGCCGGTCTGTCATGACCGTTCGCTGAGTGGCATCGAGTACCTGCAATTTCCAGTCGTCTCCGATCGCGAAGACCTCGGTGACGAGGTGTGCACGCGAACTGACGATTCCGGGTACCGACGCGAGCGACCGAAGCAGGAAGCGCGACAGGAAAGCCATGTCTCTGACCTCGACGAGAAGAGTCAAGTCGCCTGGGCCGCTTGTGTGTTCGACGCTCAGAACGTGCGGCCAGCGGGCAAGTCGTTCCGCGATCGTCAAGGCGTACGAAGTCGTGCAGTCGACTTCGACGAAAGCCAGACACGATTCCGGACGGCCGTGGCCGGTTGCCCGCGCGGAGACCCAGGCGGTGCCGGAGTCCTGTAGCCGCTGCCAGCGGCGTGCGACGGTGACCGGATCGACTTTGAGTGCGTCACCTACCGTGCGCCACGACGCTCGCGGGTCGAGCTGCAGGCAATTGATCAGGGCGAGGTCTATGTCGTCGAGTACGGCGGAATCCTGCGTTTCTTCGATCACCGTGCAAGTATCGTGCATCTTCATTGTGTCTGGGATCACTTCGTTCATGCTCGAAGGGCAGAACGCGGTGGCGAGAGTCGCCGCGTTCCTGCTGGGAGAGGAGAACCCTGATGCCGTCCACCACGTTGTCCACCGTTCCGACCGAGAGAACCCTCGATTGGGTGCAGCGCCTGATCGAGATAGATACGACAAGTTCCGTGAGCAATCGACCGTTGATCGATCTTCTCGCTGCAGAACTGCGTCGCCACGGGGTCGAGCCGATACTTGTTCCCGACGACGAGGGGACGAAGCTCAATCTGTTGGCCACGTTCACCCCTCCTGACGGAAGTACTGCCGGTGGTGTGATGTTTTCCGGTCACACAGACGTTGTGCCGGTCGACGGTCAGGATTGGAGCAGCGACCCTTTCACTCCTGACATTCGCGACGGAAGTCTGTACGGGCGCGGCACGTGCGACATGAAGTCGTTCATCGGGATCGTCGTCGCGGCGATCCCCGACATCGTTGCTCGGCCGCTGGCTAAGCCGATTCACTTTGCCTTCTCCTACGACGAAGAAGTCGGCTGCATCGGTGCAGCCGGGTTGGTCGAAGAGGTTGTTGCCCGGAACCTGCGCCCCGACGTGTGCGTCGTCGGAGAGCCTTCGGAGATGCGCGTCATTCGCGCACACAAGTCGATGAATGTCATACGTGTTGATCTGCATGGTGTTTCGGCGCACTCGTCGCTCACTCCGCAAGGAGTCAATGCAATCGAATACGGTGCCGAGTTGATTCGATTCGTCAGAAACAGTGCCGACGAACTCCGGGCGTCCGGCCCGTACGACGACGCATTCGACGTGGCCTGGACGACGTGTTCGGTCAATCTCGTGTCCGGCGGAATAGCAGTGAACACAGTGCCCGAGGATTGCTCCATCACTTTCGAGTTCAGGAGCATCAGCACAGCCGGCGCCGCAGATCTGCTCGAACGCTTTGCCGCCGAGACGAATCGGATCGAGAACCTGATGCAGGAAGAAAACCCGTCGGCCACCGTGACGATGCACGTCTCGGCCTCGGTTCCTCCTTTGGAGACGGATGCGAATGCTTCGGCGGCCGCACTGGTCGAACAATGGGGTGGCCTGCCCTCGGACGAAAAGGTCGCGTACGCCACCGAGGCCGGGATGTTCGCGAGCATCGGTATCCCCACTGTCGTGTGCGGGCCGGGAAGCATCGCCCAAGCGCATGCACCCGACGAGTACGTGACACTTGACCAGTTGGCACGGTGCGAGCAGTTCGTTCGGAGCGTCATCGCTCACGCCCGCGCCTGATCCACCCTCACCCCTAAGGAAAACCATGTCCACGGCAACTACGCCAACCTCCGGAACTGTCACCCCGGAGCGCCTGGCCGCTGCTCGCAAGGCGGTGATCAGCAGCTCACTCGGCGCTGCGCTCGAATGGTTCGACGTCATCGTCTACGCGTCATTCGCAGTGGTCATCGCCCATAACTTCTTTCCCGGCGGCGACAACACACTCGGCCTGATACTGACGTTCGCGACGTTCGCGATCTCGTACGTCATCCGCCCGCTCGGCGGGATGGTTCTCGGCAGCTACGCAGATCGTCGCGGGCGCAAGAATGCCCTGACGTTGACGATGATGCTCATGATGATCGGCACCCTCATCATGGCCGTGGCGCCGACGACCTCGATGATCGGGCCGTGGGCCGGCGTCGTCATCCTGGTTTCGCGACTCATTCAAGGGTTCTCTGCCGGCGGTGAATTCGGCACTGCCACAACCTTCCTCGTGGAAACAGCGCCCCACAAGAAGGCGTTCTATTCTTCCTGGCAGGTTGCCAGCCAGGGTGCGTCGGTTTTCCTGGCATCGTTGTTCGGATACATGCTCAACACCCATCTTTCGCATGAAGCGCTCTACTCGTGGGGCTGGCGCGTTCCGTTCTTCTTCGGCATCATCGTCGGGCCGGTCGGTCTCTACATCCGTGCCAAGCTCGATGAAACGGACGATTTCAAGACGAGCGTTCCGGAGAAGACTCCGCTGAAGACGACGCTGACCAGGCATCTCGGCCGGGTGCTGACCGGTGCCGCAGTAGTGGGCGTCGCGACTATCTCGATCTACCTCATCTTGTACATGCCGACGTTTGCCGTGAAGAACCTCGGAGTCTCCGCCTCTGCCGGCTATCTCGGCGGCATCGTCGCCGGACTGGTCACCCTGATCACCGTGCCGTTGATCGGGCATCTTGCAGACCGGGTCGGACCTGCGAGAGTTATGACCTGGGCCTCCGTTGCGGCAATCGTCTTGGCCTGGCCGCTATTCAAATTGATGGTCGATCACCCGTCGACTCTGACGCTCGTCCTGGTTGTTTCGGTCCTGGGTGTCATCATGGCGTTTGCCTTCGGTCCCTTGCCTGCCTTGATGAGTTCGCTGTTCCCGGCCGAGATCCGGGCTACCGGGATGTCATTGTCGTACAACCTCGGCGTGACCTTGCTCGGCGGAATCGCGCCGTTGGTCTTGACCTGGTTGATCAGTACAACAGGCTCGCTCGACGCTCCGAGCTACTACTACATGACCGTCGCAGTGCTCTCGCTTGGCGGCCTGTGGTCTGCCAGGACGCTTTTCAGCCAGAAGTGACGGCGGGGGAGCGCGGAAGCGATTACGCGACCGCGTCTCCCTCTGCCAGCGCAACGACGGTATCCGACCCGTGCCAGTCGGGGGCTTGAGTTCGGAGTAGAGCTGCCGGGGTCAGTGAAGAGATTCGGCGGCATTCACGAGTCAAGTGGGCCTGATCGCTGAATCCGCAGTGCGCTGCGGATTCAGCGAGTCCCAGCGCGGGTCGACTGCGAGCGAGCGCCATGAAGCGCTGGAGGCGCAGGATCGAGCGCAGCGTTGCCGGGCCGTATCCGAAGGCGTCGTTGCATCGACGTTGGAGTTGGCGCGAAGTCAGTGCCGCCGCGTCGGCGAGAGAGCTGACACTCCACGAATGTTCGGACAGTGCGGTGCGAACGTGGTTGATCACCGGATCGTGGCGGAAACTCGAACTTGCCCAACTCCGGACAGCGCTCTCGAGAATGGAGACTTGTTCGTGGTCTTCGGAATTCTCCAAGCGGTTCAACAGTATTCGTTCGGTGCGTGCGTCGGTTACATCGCTGAGGTCGGCGCGAGAATCCCGAAGCTCGGACGCCGAGGTTCGCAACATAGGCGATGCCGATCCCGGGCGGAATCGAACACCCACGGAGCGTGTTCCGGGCGGAAGAGTAAAGGACCACGCAGCGGTTTCGGGGCCACAGACGCGTATGCCGACGCCACGTATCCACAGCACGTCCATGCAGGCATCGGGCACGAGGAGGTGTTCACCTTCTGCACACGCCGTCCAGCCGCACACCAGGATGTCGGAGAGATCCGAGGCGGCCGATTGTGGTGTGTACCAACCCATGAGAACAGCCTATCGAGGGGCACCGACACGAAGGCGATTTCAGTCGACCGGGCCGAAGCGGTATCCGAACCCCCGGATGGTTTTGATGTATTTCGGTTTCGCGGGATTGGATTCGAGTTTGGATCGCAGGCTGAGAATGGTCGCGTCGACCACACGCGTCTTTTCGTGGTCGGAACCCCAGACGTTTCGGATCAGGTGATCACGCGAGTACACGCGCCCAGGCTCGGTCGACAGTTCCAGGAGTACCCGCCATTCGGTCCGGCTGAGAACCAGCAGCTTTCCACCCATCGTCGCCGTCATCGCACGTCGATCGAGGAGCAGGTCACCGTGACGTTGGTGCTTGCCGGGGGCGGGATGTGCGGTTTCACGAAGGATCGCCGTGACCCGAAGATCGAGCGCGTGAGAATCGATCGGGTTCAATACAAAGTCCGAAACAGCGCCATGTGGTGCTTCGTCGATGTCCTCGTGGGTGTCCACCAACATCATGATCGGCATCGAACTGCGCAAGCGGATCTGTCGTGCAATCTCGTAGCCGTCGATGTCCGGTAACAGGAGATCGATCACGGCGATATCGAAACTGTCGGTGTCGAGGTCGTCCAATAGGCGGCGCCCGGTGCGGACGAGCTGTGTTTGATGACCGAAATGAACTAATTCGGTCCCGAGTGTCCGGGCAAGCTCCGAACGGTCGGTAGCTGCAAGTATCAAGCTCACGTGAAATCCTCCCCCCGAAGGTGTTACTAGTCGTAACAGCGTGCATTGTGGCAGATCATCTATCGCATGGCCACAAGAAGGTGGCTGATCGAAAGTTACGGGGATCGGGGGCGTTCGTCGCTAGACTTCTTTCATGGGCACTCTGTTCGCGTTGACGCTGCCAGGCTTGCTCGTGCTGCTGGTCCTGTTTGCATTCGCGGAGACTCTCTGGAACCGGCTCACCGGTGGTCGGGCACTGCCGTGGACTCGGGGACGCACGACTCGTCCGGTCTCGGCAGCAGGCTTCGAAGAGGTTGCTGCCCTGTTTCAGGGCTCCAAGCATCATGAATTCGAGCAACGGCAGAGTGCATTGATGCATCGTGAGGACGGAACCGACGGTGACCCGCCGTGGGTGTCCGTCGATCCGGAAGCCAACAAGGTCGTTCTCCGTCGACGGAGTTGACAGTCGGCGGAGTTGACCGTCGCCAGGCTCAGGCCCAGTGGCCGGGGCAGGTAAGCGAATCGGGAAGCGTGGTAGCCGAATCGCCGATCGCCGCGTTGATCTGGAATTGAGTGAGAAAGATACTGCCGCCGAGTTTTGCGCCGCGAATGTCGGTGCCGCGTAAGTCTGCACCGATCAGATCGGCCCGATCGAGATCGCAGCCGCGCAGGTCTGCCCCGATCAGATAACTGCCGCGAAAGTTGGCCCCACGCAGGTCGGAACCACGGAATCTGGCGCCGATGAGGTCTGCGCCACGGTGGTCGAGTTTGCGACCCTTCTTGCCCGAGACCTGTGAGCGCACAAGGTCACTCGTCTGCAAGAGCAGTGTGTTCACTGCCGCCCGGTGTGCCGAGACGTCGACGGCTCGAATTTGCGAAGGCGTGCCGTTGGTCAGGCTTTCCGTCTCTGCGAGTGCCGCGTCGAGTTCCTTCCGAATCGAGTGGGTCTGCTTCAGTGAGCGGGCTTCGGTGAGATACCAGAGGAGTTCGTGCAACTGGCGTAGAACAGGGAAGGTTTCGAACATGTCTGACGCGGTCTCCGGGGCATCTCGCCAACTGATGCCGTCGTAGGTATGCTGCGAAACCTTCTGTCCCGCACCGAAACAGTCGTAGACGGTGCAACCGGTGAAGCCCTTCTTTCGCAATCCGGTGTGAATGCCGCAGCGGAAATCCTGCTGCAGGTTTTTACAGGGGTCGCCTGCATTCTTGTTGGTCGCGAAGTCGGAGGACTTGGAAAAGGGGAGTGCGACGCAGCACAGGCCGAAGCAATTGCTGCAATCCGCGAGCAGATTGGTCTGGCCGGCAATCACGCGCACTCCGATTGTTGGGTTGGACGGAAAGTGTGTCTTCGGGTTCGTGAGTCTGTCAAACGAAATTGCGTGTTTCGACAGTAAGAAGCCCAGCGACGCCGAGGTCGTATCCCGCGCATATTGCGGGGTACCAATCCGGCAGGCGTGAGTCCGGACCACGCTCGTGAAGTAGGTCGAAAATCGGATGGATGGCCCAGCTTGCTGCAACCAGTCGCCGTGCGGATCTTGACGGCAGGACAAGTGCGCCGACGAAGACCGCAAAAGTGGCGGCCACTGCACTCCATTCGCGAGTGGGGATGGAGACGTCACTCCATTCGCGAGTGGGGATGGAGACGTCGACCGTGTGCCTCAGCCGGGTTCGTCCCTGTCGAGCCACGGGATAAACGGCCGCCGCAACCATGAGGCCGACGGCGTACGACGACGTTCGGTTGCGAGGCATCCACTTTTTCAGGGGCGCGTCGACAAAAGCGCTCAACGCAAGGCCTGTGCCTCCTGCGATGAGGCGGCCAGTTGTCGAGGGAAGCATTCGGCGACAGTATCGCGGCTCGGCGGCGCTTCGCGGCAAAGAAAAAGTCCCCGACCAAAACTGGTCGGGGACTTCCCTGGCGGAGGATAGGGGATTTGAACCCCTGAGGGCGTTAACCCAACCCGCGTTCCAGGCGAGCGCCATAGGCCACTAGGCGAATCCTCCGTGGAGCAGCATACCCAATTGCGGGCGCGAAGCGTTAAACGGGTGCCTGAGCTGCGAAGAACCAGTGGATCGCGGGGTTCGCATCTCCACCCCGGTAGGTGGTGTGCAGCGGCCGACGAAAGCCGTCTACACTGTTCATTGGATCCCGCGCGGCGCGCATCCTGTGAACTCCCCCAGGGCCGGAAGGCAGCAAGGGTCAACGGGCTCTGCCGGGTGCGCGGGGTCCTCTATTTTTTTCACATACCCGACCCCGCCTCGTCGGTGAAAGGCCGCTCCGGATGCCTATCCAAACCCAGATCGGGTTGATGAGCCATGAAGAACTCACCTCCGAGCATGAGAGCCAGAGCGCGAAGTACACGCAGCTCCAGGCGCAGAAGCTCGCACTCGATCTGACCCGCGGTAAGCCTTCCCCGGAACAACTCGACCTTTCCGCAGAGCTGCTGACGCTGCCCGGCGACGGTGATTTCCGTGACGGAAGCGGCACCGACTGCCGTAACTACGGCGGACTCACCGGTCTGCCGGAACTGCGCGCCATCTTCGGTGAGCTGCTGGGTATCCCCGTTGCGAACCTTCTCGCCGGCAACAACGCGAGCCTCGAGATCATGCACGACAACGTCGTGTTCTCACTGCTCCACGGCACTCCGGATTCGGCCCGGCCGTGGGCACAGGAAGAGAAGATCAAGTTTCTCTGCCCCGCACCGGGCTACGACCGCCACTTCGCGATCACCGAGTCCCTCGGCATCGAGATGATCGCGGTGCCGATGAACCACGACGGCCCGGATGTCGTCAAGATCGCCGAACTTGTTGCGTCAGATCCGCAGATCAAGGGCATGTGGGCGGTTCCGGTTTACGCGAACCCCACCGGGGCCGTGTACTCCGAAGAAATTGTCCGTACGCTCGCGTCGATGCCGACGGCCGCGCCCGACTTCCGCCTGTACTGGGACAACGCGTACGCCGTACATCCGCTTGTCGGCGAGACTGCGCCTTCCTACGACATTCTCTCGATGGCAGCGGAGGCCGGACACCCCAACCGTCCGCTCGTGTTCGCGTCGACGTCCAAGATCACTTTCGCCGGCGCTGGTGTGAGCTTCTTCGGTAGCTCGGCGGAAAACCTTGCCTGGTACCAGAAGTTCCTGGGCAAGAAGAGCATCGGACCGGACAAGGTCAATCAGCTTCGCCACCTGCGTTTCTTCGGCAATGCCGACGGCGTTCGTGCGCACATGGAGAAGCATCGCGCGTTCCTCGCGCCCAAGTTCGAGCTCGTACTGCGGATCCTCGAGGATCGTCTCGGTGCATCGAAGGTCGCGTCTTGGACCGAGCCGAAGGGCGGATACTTCATCAGCCTCGACGTGGTCGACGGCACGGCCAAGCGGGTCATCGAACTGGCGAAGAACGCGGGTATCGCGCTCACCGCTGCCGGATCGGCTTTCCCGTACAGCACGGATCCGGATGACCGGAACATCCGGTTGGCGCCGAGCTTCCCGTCCAAGGCTGAACTCGAAGTTGCCATGGACGGCGTGGCTACGTGTGTTCTGCTCGCAGCCACCGAATCGCGTCTCTCCGAGATCTGAGTTCTCGAAGCGGCGTGCCCGGTCGGTACTTTTCGGTCTCGTCTTGTACCGTTCGGAGCATCAATTCCCGACATAGGGTGTAAATCCCGGAGGTTGTAGTGACGGGCGCGATCAACGCTTCGGATGGGCCTTCTTTCGAGGCGCACACCGCGAAATCAGAGTCGGTCATCGAAGCTGACATACCGCGACGCACCCTCCGTGTCGGTGTTCTCGGATTCTCTGTACTCGGTGTTCTGGCAGTTGCGTCCGTGCTGATGGTTCTTTTCGCCGTGCCGATGAATACGCGGTACTGGGGGATCTTCGAAAATTTCCTCGATCTCGACGTCTACCGCCACGGCGGCAGCGTTGTGGTTCAGGGCCTTCCGTTGTACGACGGGCCAGTCCTGGACGGAATGATGTTCACGTACACCCCGTTTGCGGCTTTGCTGTTCACGGTGTGGGCGGTGCTCTCGTTCAAACAGGCGATTGTCGTGTGGACGGGTTTGAACATCGCTGCGTTGTTCGCAGTGATCGTGTTGTGCTGGAAGTACCTCGGTTATCGGCTCGACGTGAAGGCGTACGCCGTGAGTGCGTTGGCGACGACGATCTTTCTGTTCATGGAACCGATACGTACGACGCTCTGGCTCGGGCAGATCAACATCTTCCTGCTGCTCTTGATCGTGTGGGACCTCGGTCGGGACGAGAAGAGTCGGCTCCGAGGAATCGGGGCAGGCATCGCCGCCGGCGTGAAGCTCACTCCGGCCTTCTTCTGGGCGTACCTCTTCATCACTCGTCAATGGCGTGCGTTGGTGACGGCCGTCGTGACGTTCGTTGCGACCGTTGCGATCGGCTTCGTCGTGATCTACAACGATGCGTACAAGTACTGGACCGGCACTCTTGTCGACAGCGAACGCGTCGGACCGACGGATGCTCCGAGCAACCAGTCCGTGTCCGGTCTGATCGCTCAGCTCACTCACACTCCGACGCCGTCGCGGGTCCTGGTCCTAGTCTTCAGTGCGCTGGCAGTATGCCTCGGACTCGGTGCCGCGTGGATTGCTCACCGGCACGGCCAGAAATTGCTCGGCCTCACCATGACGGGGTTGACTGCGACCACTGTCTCGCCGTTCTCGTGGGGCCATCACTGGGTGTGGTTCGTCCCGCTGGTCGTCCTCGCCGCGCACTACGCGATGGTGTCGAAGAAGCGCTGGGCGTGGGTGGCGCCGTTCGTTTTCCTGCTCCCGGTCTTGAACTGGTCTCACACCTGGTGGGACCCGTCGGTCATTCCGGGTACGGATCGCTTCATCGGAATGGGCCTGTTCATGTTCGTGCCGCCCGAGTATCTGCGGATTCCGACCGTCGGCGTCTACCTCTGGGTCTTCACGCTTGCCGCGGTCTCGACGGTGGTTCTGTTCGGCTGGAAGAAGTGGAAGATTCCGGCCCCGGATGCGTCGGCGCCGGTCACAACTGCCGCCTGACGTGGCAGTATCGGACTCATGGCACTTCAACTGAACCTTGTCGGTGACCCCGAAGCTGATGCTCTCCTCGCCGAGGACCCGTTGGCGTTGTTGATCGGAATGCTTCTCGATCAACAGGTTCCGATGGAAACGGCCTTCCTCGGTCCGAAGAAGCTGGCGGATCGGCTCAGCGGTATCGACGTCAGGCGTATCGCCGACATGGACACCGACGAGTTCATCGCGATCTGTGCCGAGCCTCCGGCTGTGCACCGATTCCCCAAGTCGATGGGCGAGCGTATCCAGCTCATGTGCCAGTTCATCGTCGATAATTACGACGGCGACACTGCGGCGATCTGGACGTCGGGAAATCCCGACGGCAAGGAAGTGCTGAAGCGGCTCAAGGCACTGCCCGGATACGGGGATCAGAAAGCCCGGATCTTCCTGGCGTTGCTCGGAAAACAGATCGGCGTCGAGCCGAAAGGTTGGCGTCAAGCGGCCGGCGACTACGGGCTCGAAGGTTCGAGGCGCTCGATTGCAGACGTGGTCGACGAGCAGTCCTTGCTCGAGGTCCGTGAGTTCAAGAAGGCCGCAAAGGCAGCAGCGAAGGCCGACAAGAAGTAAGTCGCTTTCAGGATTTCCGGGGCCCGCTCGCACGCACTACTTTCATCAGGTCGCCTGCGGGGCCCTCGAGCTGACGCGGCGGACGCCACACCGCACGCAGGGATCGGTCGAGCTCCAAGCCTTCGACGGCTACGGCCCGGAGCTCTCCCTTCTTCACCTGATCCTCGACGGCCAGTGTGCTCAGTACCGCCGGACCGACGCCACCGAGCACGCTGGTTCGAATCGCGGCCGAACTACCCAGTTCCAACAACGGTGCACCGCGCTCGTATTCGTGTAACGCCAGGTCGCGAGTTGTTCTCGTTCCCGATCCGGGCTCACGCACCAGCAGCGGTGTCGCTGCCAGTTCGGCGACGGTCAGGGGCTTTCGTCGACGTGCCCATGGATGGTCCGGATGAACGACCACGACCAGCGAGTCACGCGCGACGGTGACGCTGGACAGGGTCTTCGGAGCGGTCGGGGACTCGACGAATCCGAGGTCACACATTCCTACTTCGACGGCTTCGAGTACGCGTGTCGAGTTGTAGACCTGGAGGTGGACGGTGACACCGGGATGCAGCGATCGAAAGACGCCGAGCCAGGCCGGGATCAGATGTTCGGCGACGGTCATGCTGGCGCAGACGGTCAATTCCGCCGATCGTTCGGTCCGCATCCCTTCGGCGACGTCGAGAAGCTGCCTCGAGTTGGCGAGGACGCGGCGCGCCCAGTGGACGATGACGGTCCCCTGCGGAGTCAAGGTTGCCCCCGTCGACTTTCGGTGTATGAGTGGCATCCCGAGCTGCCGCTCGAGGGCTTTGACGGCGCGGCTGGCATTCGGCTGTGCGATGTGAGCCAGACGGCTTGCAGCACTGAGGCTTCCATGATCGTCGATACCGACAAGTAGCTCGAGAGTGGTGAGGTCGGGCCACCTTCTGGTCATGCAGACAGGCTATACCCAGCACCCTTTCCATATCGATCTGATATGCCGTGATGGTAGAAATCGCCCTACCGGGACGATGATGGCTGAAGGACTCTGGATGGGTGAACCGTGATGTGAAGTCCGTGGCCGAGAAACCCGCAGTCGCCCCTTCGTCAGAAGTGCGACGGTGGTCGAACCTCGCCGCATTGACGCCCGGAGTTGCGTTGTGCGCCTTGGGGGCTGCGGTCGCACTGGTAGCCGGTCGGTTCACCTCCGCCGTGAGTCCGCTGCTGATTGCGATTGTCGCGGGTGCGGTGTTGGCGAATACCGTTGACTTGCCGGCAAAACTCCAACCTGGTCTGGCATTCTCGGCGAAACGACTACTTCGGGTGGGGATCGCTCTGCTCGGGCTGCAATTGATGTTCTCCGACATCATCGGTTTGGGTTGGGGAGTGATCGCGGTTGTGGTGGCGATAGTGTTCCTCGGTATCGCCGGGACCATGTATGCCGGAAAGCTTCTGGGATTGAGTTGGTCGCAGAGGATTCTGATTGCCTGCGGCTTCTCGATCTGTGGCGCTGCCGCTGTGGCTGCGGCAGACGGTGTTGTGAATGCGCGGGAGGAAGAGTTGCTGACTGCCGTAGCGCTGGTGGTGATCTTCGGAACTCTGATGATTCCGACAATCCCATTGTTGGCCAATGCTTTCGGTATGAGCGAGATTGGCGCAGGCATGTGGGCCGGTGGGTCGATCCACGAAGTCGCGCAAGTAGTGGCTGCAGGCAGCGCTCTCGGCGCCACCGCGTTGGGTGTCGCGACCGTCGTGAAACTTGCGCGCGTGTTGATGCTGGCGCCGGTCATGGCGTTTCTGAGTATCCGGCAACGCACGATGGTCGACAACACTGCCACCAAGCGTCCCCCGCTGATTCCGTTGTTCGTTGTGGCATTCATCGGCTGCATGGGTTTGCGCTCCACCGGAATATTGCCGAATGAGTTTCTCGGATTGGCGAAGACCGTGCAGACGGCGCTGTTGGCTGCTGCGATGTTCGCTCTCGGGTTAGGAGTGCGGTTGAGCGTCATTCGTGGCGTGGGTGCCCGACCATTCGTGCTGGCCGCGATTTCCACCGTGTGGGTGGCGACGATCGCCTACGTCGGAGTCGTGCTGGTCAGCTGATCGAGCGTTGAGTCCGCCATGCGCTCGGGCTCATCGAGAACTGAGTGCGAAACCAGCGCGAGAAGCTACCCTGCGTCGAAAACCCCAGGTGTACCGCCACTTCGGTCAACGAATAGCGAGGATTGGCGACAAATCGTTCCGCGAGGGTGCTTCGGACCGAATTGAGAACGGCAGTGAACGTATCTCCGGATTCGGCGAGATGGCGGTGCAGTGTCCGCCGGTCGAATCCGAGGCTTCGTGCTACCTGCTCGACCGAGCAGCGGCCGGTCGGAAGCAGAACTTCGATCAATTCCTTGGTGCGGCTGAGTGTGTCGGAGGTTTCCGATGCGGGAAGTGAGTCGAGGAACTGGCGAGCGTACGGCCGGAGCAACTCGTCGGACAGTTGGTTTGCCGCATCCAGGTCGGCGGCGAAGAAAACGATTCCGGTGAATTCGTGATCGAATTCCACGGTGTCGCCGAGGATTTGTCGATGCGTGCTCGTATCTTTCGGGGCATTGTGCGTTAATCCCACGCTGACCGGATGCCATCGAGAACCCAGAAAACTTCGCAGGATCTGCAGCGTCGCGCCGACTGCGAGTTCGACGCTCTGTCTGGTGTCGACCGGCTCGCCGACCTCGAGTGAGATTCGCAGGGTGGCGAGTCCGTTGACCTCGTTCAATCGGATGCGCAATGACTCGTTGTACGTGTGCTCGTATCGCATCAACACGTCGAGTGCGCTCCTGACGTCTGGTTCTTCCCTGATGACCAAGCTGAGGGGACCGAGATTGGACAGTCGACGCAGGCCGGCGAGTAGAAGCCCGAAGTCTTCGTGTCCGGACTCCGCTGCCGATCGCTCCAGGAGCGATGCGATGGAGGCGGCCGGTACCCATTGGTCCGGGTTCGCCAGACTTGCCGGGCTCAGGCCGACACTTCTCATCAGGGCCACAGCGTCGACGTCCACTGTTCGGCACAGGTCGACGTAGCGGTTCAGTGATGCGTAACGGGCGAGTGGCTTCATGGGGCCTCCTTTACTCGATGTCCCGAAATGTTGTGTTGCGTGTCTCGTCAAGTTAAGCATGTGAGCCGGATCTCACATAGTTTTGTTCACATCAGTTCGGCACGACCGCGAAGTCGAGCACCGACTTCTGGAAGTTGTTGCGTACGAATGCAGCTCGACCGCAATCGAGTCGAGTCCGCCCACAGAATTGGAGAGCATCGATGGCAAACGCCATTCGGTTCCACGAGATCGGCACACCGTCCGTCATGCGTTGGGAAGAGATCGAGATAGGGCGACCGGGCGTCGGAGAGGTTCGAGTTCGCCATGAAGCGGTGGGGTTGAACTTCGCCGACACCTACTTTCGAAGCGGCCTCTACCCTGCGCAATTGCCTGCCGGGATGGGCGTTGAGGGTGCCGGCGTGGTCGAAGAGATCGGCGAGGGAGTCGTCGATTTTGCAGTGGGGGACCGCGTGACCTACACCGGCAGTCCGCTGGGTGCGTACGCCACCGAGCGGATCATGGCGTCGTCCGACCTGATCGCGCTTCCCGACGGCATTGCCTTCGACACCGCGGCCGCCATGACCATGCGAGGGTTGACTGCCGCATACCTTCTGCGTCGCATCTACCCGTTGAAAGCGGGGGACACCGTGTTGCTGCATGCTGCGGCCGGTGGTGTCGGACTGATTTTCACCCAGTGGGCAAAACTGTTGGGAATCAAAGTGATCGGCACGGTGTCGAGCGACGAGAAGGCGAGCGTCGCCCGAGCGCACGGGTGCGATGAAGTCGTCATCTACACCCGCGAGGACGTCGTCGCACGTGTCAAGGAGATCACCGGGGGCGTCGGCGTGCCGGTTGTCTACGACAGTATCGGGCAATCCACCTTCGACATCTCACTCGATTGCCTTGCCAGGCGCGGGCTGCTGGTGTGCTTCGGAACGGCCTCCGGACCGACTCCGCCGATTCAGGCAATGCAGTTGGCAGTCAAGGGATCTCTTTTCCTCACACGTCCGGCTCTTGCCGATTACATCGCGGATCCCGAAGAACGTGCCGAACTGGCGGGAGAGCTGTTCTCCCACGTCGAGTCCGGGCGAATCAAGATCGAGATCAACCAGCGATACCCCCTCGAAGATGCGGTGCGTGCGCACCACGACATGGAGTCCGGTCGCAGTATCGGTTCCTCCGTCTTCTCCGTCTGAACCGAAACAGCACTTCCCAGAGGAATTGTCATGACCAACACCGCAACGCTGACAGAAAACCTTCCCTCGTCGACGAGTACGATCCGCGTCGAGAAATTGACCTGTTCGATCGGGGCAGAGTTGTCCGGGGTGGATCTCGGCGAGGTCGCGCGAGATGATGCACTCTTTGCCCAAATCAAGGGATTGTTGCTCGAACACAAGGTTCTGTTCTTTCGTGACCAGAACTTCTCCAGAGCCGAGCACGTAGAACTTGCCCAGCGATTCGGTGAACTCGAGGATCATCCGGCCCTGGGCAGCGACCCCGACCACCCAGGTCTGGTCCGCATCTACAAAGACCTGGACAGCCCGCCGGAGCACTTCGAGAATGCGTATCACTGCGACGCCACCTGGCGCGTCAACCCGCCCATGGGATGTGTATTGCGTTGTGTGGAAACACCTCCTGTCGGCGGCGACACGATTTGGGTGAACATGGCACTCGCCTACGAGAATCTGTCGGCGCGGGTCAAGGACCAGATCAAGGATCTGCGTGCCAGGCACAGTATCGAGTCGACCTTCGGCGCTCGGATGCCGATCGACCAGCGACACCAGCTGAAGGAACGCTTTCCCGACGCCGAACACCCCGTGGTACGAACACATCCGGAGACCGGCGAGAAGATTCTCTTCGTCAATTCCTTCGCCACACACCTCGTGAACTATCACACGCCCGAGAACGTCCGCTACGGAATCGATTACGCCCCCGGCGCCGGGAATCTGCTCACCTACCTGGCGAGCCAGGCTCAGATTCCCGAGTACCAGGTTCGGTGGCGCTGGACCGAGAACAGCGTCGCGATCTGGGACAACCGTTCGACACAGCACTACGCGGTGCAGGACTACTGGCCTGCTGTTCGAAAGATGGAGCGCGCCGGAATCGTCGGCGACGCACCGTTCTGATCTCTCTTTTCGGCCCTGAAGAAAATTCATTCACTCGATCGGAGTCACGCTATGCATTTCCACGACGATTCACTGTTCCCCGAAACCCAGGACAAGCTTGTCATCACCGTTGCTCCCTACGGACCGGAATGGGAGCCGGACGATTTTGCGGAAGACCTACCGCTGTCGATGGACGAGCATGTCCAGCAAGCCGTCGACTGCTTCAACGCCGGTGCCACCGTTCTCCACATCCACGTGCGTGAACTCGACGGCAAGGGCTCGAAGCGTCTGTCGAAGTTCAACGAGCTTCTCGGTCGCTTGCGTGAGGCCGTTCCCGAGATGATTCTGCAGGTCGGCGGGTCGATTTCGTTTGCCCCGGAGGGGGAAGGTGCCGATGCGAAGTGGTTGTCCGACGACGTGCGTCACATGCTGGCGGAATTGGAGCCGGCTCCCGATCAGGTGACGATCGCGATCAATACCAGCCAGATGAACATCATGGAACTGATGACCGACGAGGACATCGCGGGTACGTCGATGCAGCGTCCGGAATTGGCCGATACGTATCGGGAAATGACTGTGCCCGCCGGTCCGGAGTGGGTGGCAGAGCACCTGCGCCGGTTGCAGGCCGCCGGAATCCAGCCGCATTTCCAGTTGTCCAGTATTCCGCAGCTCGAAACGGTGGAGCGGTTGATCCGACGCGGCATCTACACGGGTCCGGTCAACCTCACGTGGGTCGCAATCGGCGGCGGCTTCGACGGACCCAACCCGTACAACATGATGAACTTCGTCCAGCGTGTTCCCGACGGTGCGTGCCTGACGCTGGAAACGCTGATGCGTAGCGTCCTGCCGGTGAACACGATGGCCATCGCGATGGGCTTGCACGCTCGTTGCGGCAACGAGGACACCATCTGGGGCCGCAAGGGCGAGAAGATGACGTCGGTGCAGCAGATCGAGCAGTTGGTGCGCATTGCAGGCGAATTGGGCCGCGAGGTGGCTACGGCGAAGGAAGCTCGGGACATCTACCGGATCGGCGAGACGTATGCCGACACCGACGAGACGTTGGCGAAGCTGGGTTACGCGCCCAACCGCCGGATCGGCCAGCTGGGATTCACGCAGCACGCCTGAGTTCGCACCCTCTCGTACGACAGTTCCGGGGGTACGAACCGCGACGGTTCGTACCCCCGAATCCCCCCGTCTACCTCGAGTACTTCCTAGGAGAGTCATGGGACTGCAAGCTCCCGCCACGCCACGTGTGGACACCGCGCTCGGAACCGGCGGACGACGAAAGTTATACCCGTGGATCGTTTTCGCCCTGGCTTTCGGTCTTCTGCTCTCGGACTACATGTCGAGGCAGGTGCTCAGTGCAGTCTTCCCGATCCTGAAAGCGGACTGGGATCTCTCCGATTCGCACCTCGCCTCCCTGAGCAGCGTGGTGGCATTGATGGTCGGGCTGTTGACGTTCCCGTTGTCGCTGCTCGCGGACCGCTGGGGCCGCGTCAAGAGCTTGATCTTGATGGCGGTGTTGTGGAGTGTCGCGACGTTGCTGTGCGCAATCGCTCAGACCTACGAACAGATGTTGGGCGCCCGGTTCCTGGTCGGTGTCGGTGAAGCGGCGTACGGCAGCGTGGGTATCGCCGTGGTCCTCAGTGTGTTTGCGCCCCGCGTGCACGCAGCTCTTGCCGGTGCCTTCATGGCCGGTGGATCGTTCGGTTCGGTCATCGGTGTGGCAATCGGTGGGTTCATCGCAGTCCAGTTCAGTTGGCGGTGGTCTTTTGCCGCCATGGCAATCTTCGGTCTGATTCTGGTCGCGCTCTTCCGTGCCCTCGTCACCGAGAAGAAGCTCACCGCTTACGCCGTCGAGGCCGCGCCGGATGCCGCCGGGGAAGCGGTGAGACACGACGGTTTTCGTGCGCCGGTGTCCTCGCTGTTCACCAATCCAGCCGTGTTGTTCGCCTACATCGGTGGTGGTCTCCAGATGTTCACCGCCGCTGTACTTCTGGCGTGGTTGCCGAGCTTCTTCAATCGTTACTACGATTTGGCCCCGGACAAGGCCGGCGTCACGGCTTCCGTGTTCGTCCTCCTGGTCGGAAGCGGGATGGTGGTCTGCGGTTTCATCACAGATAGATTCAGCCGCGACGATTCGGCGCGAAAATGGACCACCGCCATTGTCTACTGCGCCATCTCGTTGGTGACGCTGAGCATCGGGCTCCGGTTAGGCACGGGGACAGCGCAACTCGTGTTGCTCGGTATCGGTGCGTTCTTCTCCGCCGGTTCGTCGGGGCCGACAGCGGCGATGGTCGCGAACCTCACCCATCATTCGATTCGAGCGTCGGCTATGGGCACGCTCACCGTTGCCAACAACCTTCTGGGACTGGCTCTCGGTCCCTTCGTGGTCGGCATTCTCGCCGACCACCTGGGCCTCCTCGGCGCGCTCCAGCTTTCACCCTTCGTCTATGTCGTCGCGGCCCTCGCACTGATTGCGGGCAAGCGAGCCTACCCGGCGGGAATGAGGCGGCTGGCGACATTGCAGAAGGGGCCCGAAAGCCTCGGCGCCACTGAAGTAACAGACGTTCGGAGTTCATGATGAATGAATCAACCACGGTAGTAATGGTTCCCGGTCTGCGGGATCATGTCGAGGATCATTGGCAGACTCACCTCGCGCGCAGGCTCGACAATGTTCTGACGGTTCCTCCCCTCGAGACCGACAAGCTCAGCCGCGATGCAAGGGTTGCGGCGTTGGACGAGGTGCTGACAAGTGTTGGCGGGCCGGTGGTCCTTATCGCGCACAGCGCCGGAGTCATGACCGTTGCTCACTGGGCGAGGGCGCATTATCGAGAGATTGCCGGCGCACTACTGGTCACGCCGGCGGATCTCGAACTTCCGCTGCCCGAGTCCTATCCGTCGCTCGAGGAGCTCGACCGGAACGGGTGGCTACCGATACCGCGTCAGCGTCTGCCTTTTCCGAGCACGGTCGCGGCGAGCCGGAACGATCCGCTCGCCGGATATCGCCGAGTAGTGGGTTTGGCTGAAGGATGGGGGAGTCGGTTGCTCGATCTGGGTGATGTCGGACATCTCAATCCGGCATCCGGATACGGGTATTGGCCGCCGGCGGAATCGTTGGTGTGGGAACTGCTCGAGTCGGTGCCGCTAGTGGATTCCGTGGAGCAGGAGGACCACAGTCATGCTTGACCTTGCGACTCTGCTGGAAGACTCGGCCCGGCGATACCCGGAAACGGGACGCGCTGGTGCTCGGGAAAGCGAGGCTGACGTATGCGCAGTTCGACGCCTACTCGAATCGCATTGCCCATCTGCTCGTCTCGCGGGGTGTCGAGCCAGGTGACAAGGTGGCGTTGTCCTGCCCGAACGTCCTCGAGTTCCCGATCGTCTACTACGGCATTCTCAAGGCCGGCGGCGTCGTCGTTCCTCTGAACATTCTGCTCAAGGGACGCGAAATCGCCTATCACCTGGCTGATTCGGAAGCGAAGCTGTACTTCTGTTTCGAGGGAAGTCCCGAATTGCCGATCGCCGAGTACGCCATCGCCGGGTTCGAGCAGAGCGAGAGATGTTCGTCCTTGATCGTGATCAGTGCCGAGTCGGGTGCACCGTCGTCGATCCTCGGAGTCGAGACTCTAAGCGAAGCACTGGCATCCGTGTCCGGCACGGAAACGCCTGCAGCCGCGGTTGTTCGTGAACCGACGGATACCGCGGTCATTCTCTACACCAGCGGCACGACCGGAAAGCCCAAGGGCGCCGAACTCACTCACTCCAACATGGTCTTGAACGCACTGTCGACCAACCGGTTGTTCGAGAGCGTTCCGTCCAGGCATGAGCGATATCTCCTGACCTTGCCGTTGTTCCACTCGTTCGGCCAGACAGTGACCATGAATGCGGGAATCTGCGTCGGTGCCACCTTGGTGTTGATGCCGCGCTTCGATGCGACCGCGGCACTCGAGATCATGGAACGCGAAAAGATCTCGGTCTTCGCGGGCGTCCCGACCATGTACTGGGGACTGCTCGGCGTGCTGGACGAGGTAGTGGAATCCGGGGTGGATGTCGAGACCGTTGCACAGAACATGCGATGCGCGATCTCCGGTGGCGCAGCGCTTCCCGTCGAAATCTTGACACAGTTCAAGGAACGCTTCGGTGTTCAGATTCTCGAAGGATACGGCTTGTCCGAGACCTCTCCGCTGGCCTTGTTCAGTGACCCCGAGAGTGACCCCCGGCCCGGTTCGATCGGCGTGCCGATCTGGGGTGTCGAAGCGAGGCTTGTCGATGACGCCTGGAGCACGATCACCGGCCCCGATGAAGTGGGCGAGTTGGCCATTCGCGGGCACAACGTCATGAAGGGCTATTTCAACCGACCCGAGGCGACGGCGGAAGTCATGTGCGACGGATGGTTTCGCACCGGGGATTTGGCACGGGTCGATACCGACGGAAATTACTACATCGTCGATCGTGCGAAGGACATGATCGTGCGGGGCGGATTCAACGTCTACCCGCGCGAAATCGAAGAGGTTCTGCTCACCCACCCAGCCGTCTCACTCGTCGCTGTCGTCGGGGTGCCGGACACGAGCCTCGGCGAAGAAGTTGTCGCGTTCGTGATCCGAGAGCCGGGTGAAGAGATCTCCGAGTCGGATCTCGTGGAATGGTCGCGGGAACAGATGGCCGCCTACAAATATCCGCGCCGCATCGAGTTCGTGCCGTCGCTGCCGATGACGGCAACCGGAAAAATTCTCAAACGCGAACTGAATCAAGAATTTTCGATGGCCGGAGGAGATCGATGACTGACGTTCGAGCAAGTGAAGCTTTTCCCGTCACCCAGGCCATGAAGGATTCAGGTGGCTGGAATCCGTTGTGGGACGGCCTTTCGGAGCTGGATCCCGAGTGGACCGAGCTGTACATGAAGACAGCAATGCAGCCCTGGAACAGTGGGGTGCTGTCACCTCAGGTGATCCAGTTGCTGTGCATAGCCGTCGATGCGGCGAGCACACACATGTACGCGCCCGGCGTACGACGCCATATTCGCGCCGCGCTCGACATGGGAGTGACCCCGAAGGAGATTCTCGAGGTGCTGAAACTGACCACCGTCGTCGGGATTCATTCCTGCAATGTCGGCGTTCCGATCCTGATGGAGGAAATCGCGAACCGGTGAAGGCGGTCAGTCCCGCTCGCGGTTCTCCCGTTCCTCACGCTGACGCTGGAGGAACGGGCTGGGGTTCTGTCCACCGATCGGACCGTGGCCGAGGACTCCGTGCTCGTAGGCCGACTCCGCGTGCAGGGCAACGTCGATTCCGCGGGCCTCGTCTTCACGCGAAATACGGAAGCCGAAGGTCTTGTCGATGAGCTTTCCGAGACCGTAGGTCACACCGAAGGCATAGAGCGCGACCACGACGACACCGACGAACTGCTTGCCCAACTGCGCGAATCCACCGCCGAAGAACAAACCTTCCGGACCGCCCGTCATCACGGCCGTCGCGAGGAGTCCGATCAGCAACGAGCCGACGATTCCACCGACGAGGTGCACGCCGACGACGTCGAGGGAGTCGTCGTAGCCGAGCTTGTGCTTCCATCCCACGGCGTACGAGCAGACGATGCCGGCGATCAGACCGATGACGAGCGCACCGAACATGTTCACCGTTCCGCACGACGGGGTGATCGCGACCAGACCGGCGACGACGCCCGAAGCCGCGCCGAATGTGGTGGGGTGTCCGTCACGGTTCTGCTCGACGAACAGCCAGCCGAGTAGTCCGGTGCAGCCGGCGACGAGGGTGTTGAGGAAGATCTGCGAGGCCATACCGTCGGCCGCAAGGGCCGACCCGGCGTTGAAGCCGAACCAACCGAACCACAGCAGGCCGACACCGAGCAGGACGAACGGCAGATTGTGCGGACGCATCGACTCGGCCTTGAAACCCATTCGCTGGCCGAGGACCAGTGCCAATGCCAGGCCTGACGCTCCGGACACGATTTCGACCACGAGGCCACCGGCGTAGTCGAGTGCGCCCATCTGGGCGAGCCATCCCTGCGGATTCCACACCCAGTGAGCGACGGGGACATAGACGAGCAAGGACCAGATGGGGACGAAGATCATCCAAGCGGAGAACTTCGCGCGGTCGGCGATCGCACCACTGATGAGTGCTGCAGTAAGGATTGCGAACGTCAATTGGAAGGTTGCGAACAACACTTCCGGAACGTTCCCGTGCACGGTCGAGGGGTCGATGCCCGCCATGCCGATGTGCTCGAGTCCGCCGATGATGCCACCGTGATCGTCGCCGAACACGAGGCTGTAGCCCACGAACAACCACGCAACCGTGACGAGTGCGATGGAGACGAAGCTCATCATGATCATGTTGAGTACGCCCGTCGAGCGGACCATGCCGCCGTAGAACAGCGCGAGTCCTGGCGTCATCAGAAGTACCAGTGCAGTACTGACGAGCAACCAGGCAGTTGCTCCGGCATCGATGGTGGCGGGCACAGTCTTCTCCTCACGCACGCGGACCAGCCCGCGTGCACGGAACCCACGATGAGTGCGCGCGGTTTCCTCCGCACTGCGATTGTGTTGCGAACATGTTTCGGGAGAAGTCGACGGTGCACCCGCACCGGACCACCTGTCGTGGGTCGCCGGTAGTCTTTGCGCGTGGCCCTGTACCGGAAGTATCGACCCGCGTCCTTCGCCGAGGTGGTGGGGCAGGAGCATGTCACCGCACCGCTCAGCACGGCCCTCGACACCGGACGCATCAACCATGCCTATCTGTTTTCCGGCCCGCGCGGCTGTGGAAAGACGTCGTCGGCGCGAATCCTGGCGCGTTCGCTGAACTGTGAGCAGGGACCGACGTCAACGCCGTGCGACGTGTGCGACTCGTGCGTTTCGCTGGGCCCGGGCGGCACAGGCAACCTGGACGTGACGGAACTCGACGCCGCAAGTCACGGTGGCGTCGACGACACCCGAGAACTCCGAGACAAGGCGTTCCACGCACCCGCCGCTTCTCGCTACCGCGTCTTCATCATCGACGAGGCACACATGGTGACGGCGGCGGGCTTCAACGCGCTGCTCAAGATCGTCGAAGAGCCGCCGGAGCACCTCATCTTCATCTTTGCGACGACGGAACCGGAGAAGGTTCTCCCGACCATTCGTTCGCGTACACACCACTATCCGTTCCGCCTGTTGGCGCCGTCGACCATGCGCGGACTCCTGGAAAAGATATGCGGCCAGGAAGGGGTACCGGTCGAGCCCGCTGTGTACCCGCTGGTCATCAAGGCTGGCGGCGGTTCGCCTCGTGACTCGTTGAGTGTCCTCGATCAGCTGCTCGCGGGAGCCGGCGAAGAAGGCGTCACGTATCCGCGAGCGCTCTCTCTTCTCGGGGTCACCGACGTCGCGCTCATCGACGAAGCAGTCGACGCTCTCTCCGCCAGTGACGGTGCCGCCTTGTTCGGCACTGTCGATCGCGTGATGGACGCCGGTCACGACCCACGCAGATTCGCGCTCGATCTCCTCGAACGTCTGCGTGATCTGATCTTGATGCAGGCCGTCACCGACGCCAGCGAACGCGGGTTGGTCGACGCGCCAGAGGCCGAGCTGGTCACGATGCGTGAGCAGATTCAACGGGTTGGTCCCGCCACGCTCACCCGCTTCGCCGAAACCGTCCACGCTGGTCTCAGCGAAATGCGTGGGGCAACGGCGCCGCGGCTGCTGCTCGAAGTGATGTGCGCGAGAATGCTGCTCCCTTCGGCCTCCGACACCGAGTCGGCCGTGTTGCAGCGGCTCGAGCGCCTGGAACAAGGTATTCCGGCTGCTGGAGTCGCGGCTGCCGCCGCCCCTCGCGCGGCAGCAGCGCCGGCACCGACCGTGCCGCCGCTCGAACCGGAGATTGCTTCCAAGTTCCAACGGCCCTCGCAACGCAAGGCCGAGCCTGAGGCACGGCCGGAACCAGCGGCACCTGCGCCAGCGGCGACGCCGCCGGTTGTGGCGGCTCCTGTCGTCGAAACTCCGGTAGCGGCAGTTCCCGTCGTCGAGCCTCCCACGGTCGAGATCGTCGATCCGCCAGTTGCCGAAGCTCCAGTGGTTGAAGCTCCGGCTGCCGAAGCTCCAGTCGTTGAAGCTCCAATAGTTGAAGCTCCAGTCGTTGAAGCTCCAGTAGTTGAACCACCGGTTCCTGCTCCGGCCGAAGCGGAAGATCCCATCGGACTCTCGGAGCCGGAACCGGACTACGAGCCCGAGCCCGAGTACGAGGAGCCGGCGGCTGCAGAAGCTGCGCCGGTCTCGGCAGGCCCCACAGTCGAGACTCTCCGTGAATCGTGGAACACCTTGCGCAACAAGGTCGGTGAACGAAACAAGGTTCTTCCGGCCATGCTGTCCGCGGCGACGGTTCACGATGTGCGTGGACATGTCGTGGTCATCGCTCACGGCTCGCCGGTCCTGGGTGCTCGTGTGACACAGCCGCACAACGCGGCGGTCATCTGCGAGGTCCTTGCCGAGATGTTCGGTGGCACTTGGCAAGTCGAGTATCAAGAAGGTGCACCTACGGCGCCGGCCGCGTCGAGTGCTCCCAAGTCGTCTGAAGCTCCGAGCCGCCCTGCCGCTGCGCCGCGATTCTCTCGCCCCAGCCAGGAGCGCGCAGCGCAGCAGCCCAAGGCTCCGCAGCCCCAGCGCGGGGATTCGGACGACATTCCGCCGCCCGAGGCCCCCGACTATCCGGAAGACCCTGGACCGGCCCCTGCTCCGGAGGTCGACTACGAGGCAACTCCTCCGCCTGCAACGCCGGAGGACGAGGACGAGATGTTCGCGGAGGCTGCTGAGCCCGCTGATCCGACTGCCAGACGTGATCCCGAGGATGTTGCAAAGGAACTCCTCAAGGACGTCCTCGGAGCTCGCCGCCTCGAAAGCTGAGTTGCCCCCTTGGCCTGTGTGCGTGAAACAGCTGTCGGAATGTCGCAGCACCACTGTGTGATCGAATTGTTATAAGTGCCGTTCCCTTGTGCGCGCACGTGCCGAAAGCGCACCTGCTCGGCCCGGCAAAGCTGAATTGTGTGTGGCCGGTTTGCTGGCACATTCGTTCGCTCAGTTCCGGTGTAACGAAATGCCGATCCGGACGATGGTCGCCGAAGAATATCTGGAATTTCTCGTAGTCTGATCGACATTCGAGTGCCGTTGTTAATTCTCTGTGTGTCACGAATGCCAGATTGAAAGTTGCCGGATGTTTGTTTTGCGGTGATCGACCAATTTGGGACATTCGGCGAATTGGCCACATATTCGGCATTGTGCCCTTTCAGAGAGTGCCAACTAACTATTTGCCGATCTCGAGTAGATGATCGCCGTGACGCCGGGTTCCGGTACGTATGTTCAAACCCGCCGTTGACCGGCCATGAAGCAAACAAGTAACTTTAAGTTACAGCTAACTATGGATTGCTGAAAAATTGCCGTGGTTCGTTCACGGTACTGAGCGATCTTTGTTATTTGTTTATGCCTTGAGGTGAATCTGCGTTTTACACACCGATGAATGCGTGGTTAGTCTTCGGTCGATTGAGTCTCCCGTGGATGCGCGTGAAAATAGGAAGTGTAAGATGACTGAAGATTCAACTAATCCCGCGATCGCGATAGTCGGGATGAGCATGTGGTCTCCCGGAGCCCATGATCTGCAAGGATTTTGGGAGAACGTCCTCGCGCGTCGGATGCAATTCCGAAAGTTTCCCGAGTCACGGATGTCCCTCGACGACTACTGGAGCGCGAGCCCTGACGACGTCGACAAGACATACGCCGACCGCGGCGCGTTCATGGATGGTTTCGAATTCGACTGGGTCGGTCGCCGGATACCGGAGCGAACCTTCAAGTCGACAGATCTCACACACTGGTTGGCCCTGGAAACAGCACTCGGGGCTTTGACGGACGCGGGGTACAGCCGAGGATCGGTGCCCACCGGACGCAGCGCCGCAATCGTCGGCAACTCCCTCACCGGTGAAGAATCCCGGATGTGGTCGATGCGTTTGCGGTGGCCTTACGTCAAGCGCGCACTCGCTGTGGCAGCCGAAGCACGCCAGTTGGACCCTTCTGTCGTCGATGCTCTCGCCGAAACGATGGAAGAGGTCTACAAAGGCCCATTGGTGGAGCCGAGTGAAGACACCCTGGCCGGGATGTTGTCGAACACGATTGCAGGCCGGATCTGCAATTACCTCGATTTCAACGGCGGCGGGTACGTAGTGGACGGTGCGTGCGCGTCCGGAATGCTCGCGGTGGCGACTGCCGCCGAAAAGCTGGCGTCCGGCGCGGCCGACTTCGTCTTGGCCGGTGGAGTCGACGTCAGCTTGGATCCTTTGGAACTGGTGGGATTCGCCCGTTTGGGTGCACTGACCCGTGGCGACATGAACGTGTACGACGCAAGCCGAAGCGGATTCATCCCGGGTGAAGGTTGCGGATTCGTGGCCTTGAAACGACTCGAGGATGCCAGGGCGGACGGCGACTACGTGTACGCGACGATTCGCGGCTGGGGCATCTCCACCGATGGCAAGGGTGGAATTACCAAGCCCCGCGCCGAAACTCAGGCCGAAATGATCCGTCGCGCATATTCGGGAGCGGGATTCGCGTCCGGCGAGGTTGCCTTTGTCGAAGGACACGGAACTGGTACTCCCGTCGGAGACCCTGTCGAATTGGCCGGCGTCCAGCAGGCTGCGCAGACGGACGGGCCCGTCGAGGCTCGCAGCATCGGCATGACGTCGCTGAAGTCGCTGATCGGGCACACGAAGGCGGCGTCGGGCATCCTTGCGCTGATCAAGGCGACAATGGCCGTCAATCAACGAATCCTTCCGCCGCTCGCCGGTTGCACCGACCCGAACCCGGCGTTCCTGACGGAAGCGCCGGCACTCTTTCCGCTCGTCAACGGCGAGGTCAGAGATCCCGCCGAGAAGATGCGTGCCGGTGCGCAAGCCATGGGCTTCGGCGGTATCAACTGCCATGTCGCCATCGAATCGGCTGATGCACCGTCCAGCAAGCTGACACCCTCGCGGGACGTCCGCACGATGATGGCGTCGTACCAGGACACCGAGGTATTTGTTCTCTCCGCGGATTCGGCCGTGGACTTGGCGACGCGAGCGCGCGATGTCGCAGATCTGGCAGTTCCGTTGAGTGTTGCCGAACTGCTGGACTTTTCGGCGAAGCTCTCGCGAGTGATCTCGCCGACGGCACCCTTCCGCGCTGCAGTGGTGGCTGGTCGTCCCGCGCAGTTGGCCGAACGTATGCGTCAGCTAGCCGTGATCTGCGAGAACTCCGCTCCCGCTTCCGGCCAGGTGAAGGTCGTGAGCAACGAGATCTCGATCTCGAACAACGTCCGCAACGACATCGGATTCCTGTTCCCTGGACAGGGATCCCAACAACTCGAGATGGCTCGTGTGCTGATCGAGCGCTTCGAGTGGGCACGCGAACTGGCGGCCAAGGCGGACGGCTGGTTGGAGGGAGTCGGAGCGGAGGCGATCACGCCGCGGATTCTGCGGAACCCGGTCAAGAGCGCTGACGCTGCGGAATTGGCGAAGTGGAAGCTGGACCTCGCCCAGACGCAGTTCACCCAGCCCGCCGTCGCCTTGGCTTCGCTGCTCTGGTTCGAGTACCTCCGACGATTGGGTGTCACACCCAGTGCCGTCGCCGGCCACAGTCTCGGGGAGTTGACCGCACTCTACGCGGCAGGCGCTTACGACCAGAAGACGCTGATCACCTTGGCTGCGGCGAAGGGCGCGGCCATGTCGGTCAGTGGTGGTGGAAACGGCGCAATGGCGGGCCTGACCTGTGACCGATCGACGGCCGAGGCGATCATCGCGGAAGCAAAGGGTTACGCGACCGTCGCGAATCTGAATACGCCTACGCAGACTGTGGTTTCGGGAACCAAGGACGCAGTCGACGCTGTGGTTGCCATCGCGAAGACGCGTGGAGTGTCCGCCCAGGCGCTTGCCGTGTCGAATGCTTTCCACTCCGAGATGATGAACGAGGCCGAGCGGGAGCTCAAGTCCACTGCGCCCGTTGACGAGCAAGTCGATTCGTTGACTTGCACCGTGTATTCCTGCGTCGAAGGGGAACGCGTGCAGACGCCACTGGCACTTCGCGAATTGGTCACCAAACAGGTTGTCTCACCGGTTGACTGGGTCAAGACGGTAAGTGGGATCTCGCAGGAGGTGGACCTGCTCGTCGAGGTCGGACCCGGCCGTGTGCTGACCGGGCTCACCAAGGCGATCAATGGGACCGACGGCGTGCGCTGCTTCCCCGTTGCGTCCAAGTCCGGACGTGACGAGGACTTCAACGTCGCGCTGGCAGCGATGTACGTACACGGCGCTCAGGTTCGTTGGAACGAACTTTTCGACGGCCGGTTCGTGCGTGAATTCGTTCCTGCCGATCAGAAGGTGTTCATCGAGAACCTGGCCGAGGCGAAGCTGTCGGTTACATCTGCTCCCGAACCGCTCGAACTGGGTACGTCCGGCGGGGATCCGGCTGCGGCGCTGGCCGATTACCTGAGCCGGCGCGGGACCTTCCTCGTCGACGTGATTCGTGCCGACGTGGGCAGTGGGGTGAGTGCTCCTTCATCTCCGATCCCGCAGGCCGTCACCAACGGGCACGAATCTGCAGCAGTGAAAGCTACTGCGCCCGCTCCGGTTCCGGTCGTGGAAGTGCCGGCTGTCGTGGGTGCGACGTCCGTGGAAGGTGAGTTGATCAGGATCCTCGCCGACACCACGGGGTTCCCCGCCGAGTCGATCACGACGGATCTGCGTCTGCTCGATGATCTCAATCTCGACTCGATCAGTGCGGCAGAGGCCATTTCGAAGGTTGCGCACCAGTTCGAGGTTGTCGACCTCGACCCTGCCGAGTTGGCCAATGCCACCATCGGAGAAGCAGCGTCGCTGATTCTTGCGGCATCACCGAATCCCGGCTCTGCCGTTCCGGCAACGCGTTCGGTGCAGTCGGACGTATCGCAAATACTGCTCGAGGTAATCGCGGAGGACACCGGATTTCCGGTGGAGTCTCTCGACGTCGATCTTCACCTTCTGGACGACCTGAACATGGACTCGATCAAGGCCGCGGATGCAATCGCGACGGTGGCAACACGATTGGGTGTTCAGGGCGACCTGGATCCGGCCGAACTCGTGAACGTCAGCCTGGGTGAACTGATCGAAGTGCTCGATCGGTCCGCGAAAGAGAAGTCGGGGCAGCAGCAGCCGGCTGCGCGAGCGCTGCCGGCGAAGGCGAAGGGTATGTCAGCCGACAGCTTCACCTGGGTTCGCGATTACACCCTGGAAAAGGTTCGGAGCGAGACAGCATTGCACGGAGTCCGAGACCTCACGGACACGACGTTTGTCGTCATCGGCGACGACACCGGTTTGGTCGGAAGGTTGGAATCCGAACTTCGAGGTCGTGGTGCTCGGGTCGACATTCGCACATTCTCTGACAGCGCTCCTGCGCATGCGCACCACGTGGTTGCCGTAATGCCGCGCGTGACAGATGATTCCGTCACCGAAATCGGTTTGCGCCGTGGGATCGAACACATGTACAAGATAGTTCCGGCGCAGCAAAGGGAAGGCGCGCGAACCACATTGGCAGTGGTCCAGTTCATCGATGTCGAGTTGGGCAATCCAGCGCCCGTGCCGAGTGCGGCGGCTTTTGCCGCTTCGGTGCATCACGAGCGCCCCGAGTTGGATGTACGCGTCATAGGATTCGACGGCTCGACTGCGGACGCGGAGGTGGTAGCCACCGTCGTCTCCGAGTTGGATTCGGTTGCACCCTATGTGTTTGCGACCTACGACGCCGAGATGGGACGCACGGCACTGCAACCGAAGGTTCTCACCTCGAGCGACTACACCGTCCGCGAGAGCGGGTTGGGAAGTTCGGATGTCGTGGTCGTGACCGGTGGCGCGAAAGGCATCATGGCCCAATGTGCTCTGGCCCTCGGTCGAAAGACCGGCGCCGAACTGGTGCTGATCGGAAGCTCTCAGCGACAAGCGGGTGACGAAATCGCCTCCACTCTTGCGGACTTCACGTCTGCCGGTTTGAGCGCTCACTACTATCGCTGCAACATCACGGATGCCGCGGCGGTGGCCGGCATCGTCGCCCAGATCGAGGTCGAGGTGGGGCCGATAACCGGGTTCGTCCACGGTGCGGGAGCGAATGTTCCGCGGCGGTTCGAGAGAGTCGACAGCGCTGCGGCTTTCACGGAGGTTGCACCTAAGGTCCTGGGCGCAGCCAACTTCGTCGAAGCGCTCGCTGATCGTGACTTGAAGCTGTTCGTAGGCTTCTCCTCCATCATCGGATTCACAGGTATGCCCGGAAACAGTTGGTATGCATACGGAAACGAGCTTCTCGACGACATGGTCGCGCGGTATGCCGCCGGTCACCCGCGGACTCGGACGTTCTCGCTCGCGTACAGCGTGTGGGGAGAGACCGGAATGGGCGCCCGCATGGGCAGTGTCAACCACCTCGCGAAGATGGGGGTCATGCCGATTTCGACGGCTGCGGGAGTGGATCATTTCCTTCGCCTGGTCGACAGCGGACCCGAGGCGAGTCGTATCGTCGTGACCAGTCGACTCGGCGGTCTCGACACCTGGGCGCGGGCAGCACCGGCTCTGCCGGCGGTGTCGCGATACATCGACCAAGTCGTGACGTTCGAGCCGCAGGTAGAACTGGTGACCCGGACGACGTTGTCCACCTCGGCGGATCCCTTTGTCCTCGACCATGTCTGGAAGGGATCGGCGCTGCTTCCGACGGTGTTCGGTCTCGAGGCGATGTCGCAGGCAGCGGCCTATGTCACCGGACGCGTGACCCTGGGCCGCGTCCGCATCGACGACATCAAACTGGATCGACCGATCGTCGTCGACACGGTCGAGGGCACCGGAGTCGAGATCAAGGCAAGCGTCGTGGAGCAGGATCGTGACGCCTCAGGAACGCGGGTGCATGTCACGATCGGCACCGAACGGACCGGATACGGACGGCCCCATTTCTCGGCCGACTTCATCTTCGGGCTGGACGAAACGCTGCCGGAGTTCGAGAAGGAGTTGCCGCGACCGGTGCTCGACATCGATCCGTTGGACGACCTCTACTCGTGGTTGCTGTTCCAGGAGGGTGATTTCCGCCGACTCGAAGAGATCTCGAGCCTCGATTCCGAGCACATTCTCTTCAGCGCCATTTCGCGGGCCGACCGTAAGCAGCACCTCCTCGGTGATCCTTACTTCCTCGATTCCCTGCTCCAATCGGGCCAGATCATGGTTCCGCGGGAGATCTGCCTTCCGGTCAACATTGCGCGAATCGACATGTACGACGGACGATTCGAGGCTCGTTCGTTCACTGCGTACGCCTACGACAAGGTGCAGACAGAGACCCACATGCAAGCCGACGTGGCGGTGGTGAAGGACGGACGAGTGGTGATGCAGCTCGAGGAATATCGCTCCCAGATTCTCTCCCACGACGAAAGCCGTCCTACGGCTGAGGAAATCGCGGACCCGACTGCGCGCGACGCACAGATCATTCTCGACAAGCTCGCGCAACACAGCCGGGCGTTGGGCGTGAAGAGCCCGCGGGTTGTGGTCGCGCATACCCCGGGGATTCACGAGTTGACCAAGTCGGAACGCCACGAGCAGGAGAAACCGATCGCCGAGGCAGCGGTGAACATTCATCTCGATGAGGATGCGGTGATCAAATGAGCAATGCCTTTGCCATCGAATGGCAAGAAACCGGAAAGCCCGTCGTTGTCGGTGACGTTCCACCCTCTGTGGATGTCTCGCTCTCGCACGACGGCAGTAAGTCACTCAGTTCGGCCGGCGACTGGCCTCAGGGGTGCGACATCGAACCGATTCGTTCCCGGACCGTCGTGCAGTGGAAGGCGCTTCTGGGGTCGGCACGGATTCCGCTGCTCGACGAGTTAATTGCAGGCGGCGAATCACTCGATCGTGCGGGAACCAGGTTGTGGGCGGCGGCCGAGGCGATCCGGAAGGCCACGGGGCAGATGTCGGTTTCTCTGGCGATGGGCGCCAGAGAGGACGACGCAGTGACCTTCCGCGGCGGCGTAGAGGCAAGCGTGGTGGTTCTGACCTTTCCAGCTCTGTTGACGGACAACGAGGAGCGGATTCTCGCGTTCGTGACTCATGAGGAGGATGCGGAAGAACCGGCGCAGGACTCGGCACCGCAGTTCGACTCCGGCCCGTTGTCGGCAAATTCTCTCGCGCAGTTCGATCCGATGGCGTACGGCTCCGACGTGCATGTGGTGGCCCGAAGCGGCTATCCGGCGGTGTCGATCCGATTCCCCGTCGGGTTCCGGGACGCGTGCAACGTCGGTGGATCAGTGGGGTTCGCGAGCTTCGCGCTGTGGTTGGGCGCTTTGCGGGAGAGGGGAACCGGACCGATCTCGAAGCAGATCGTGGAGGACATGGCGACGGGTCGTTGGGGGATGGTGACCAACAACTCCGAGGTGTTCATCGATGCGAACCTGTACACCGACGACATCGTCGAGGGGACGATCTGGATCACCGAGCTCACCGGTCCGGACCGGGCAACCACCAATCTGCATGTGGAATGGTGCCGGGTCGACGGTGAGACGCGCACTCATATCGGGTGGAGTGCGATGCAGACGACGTGGGTGGAAATCCTTTCCCACGGTGTGGTGGCGGCACGGCCGATGCCGCAGTATTTCCACGATTTCATCGAGCCGATGACGATTCCGACGGGGGCGAAGAACATCGCTGTCCCCACAGAACCGACGGACGTCGATCGTGGTTCCTTGATCCGCTCGGCTCCGATGGTGCCGCGCAATCCGTACCTGCTCGAATCCGAGGTGTTCTCGACGACGTTGCAGGACGGAAATGTCGTGGGCAACATCTACTTCGGCAACTATTACATCTGGCAGTCGAGGGTTCGGGACAAATTCCTCGTCCGTTCTCAGCGTGAAGCCATGGCGGCAAGAGGTGCTCTCGGGGAACTGCGTTGTGTGCACACAAGGGTGGAGCATCTGCGCGAGGTCATGCCGTTCGACGACGTCCTGGTCACGATGTCCTTGGCTGCCCTCTACGAGCGGGGGATCGACCTCGAGTTCGAGTATTTCAAGGTCAATCCGGACGGATCACGGGAGAAGCTCGCGATCGCTCGGCACAGAACTGTCTGGACGGTGCCGGGCGCTCCGGGAGAACTGGAAATCTCTCCGCCGTCGAAACTTCCACAGTCACTGATCGATTCGGTGCTGGAGGCGATCGACGGAAAGTAGACGGGGGTTTTCCGAGATCGAAGTGGAGAGACGGGTTGCGTTTTCCTTGCCGGAGAACGCAACCCGTTTCGATGGGGAGGGGTATGTATGGGTATCGGGGTTTCGAGAAGGTCGGTTCTGAAGGGGTCGGTAGTCGGCACGGCGGCGGTTGCATGGGGTGCAAAGGCACGTGCTGTTCCGTCCGGGAGTGCGGACGTCGAGTCACCGTTGATTTTTCATTCGCCGGAGTTCGAGCCGTTCTGTGACGAACTACCCTCGTTGTCGACGCTTTCCGGAAACAAGATCACGCTGACAGCGCAAGTCGGGCAGCACGCTTTTCATCGGGATTTTCCATCGTCCCCAGCATTGTCGTACCGCAGCGGAGAGACCGGTGGCGGTTATCTGGGCCCGACCGTCGAGGCGTATTCCGGCGAGCCGATCATGGTGACGTTCGAGAACGATCTGACCGGACATCCGTTGGCCGCGGACATGGATATGACGCTGCACGGAATGCAGGCCGACTTCCGCGCGAACCCGCCGACGTCGTTGCACTTGCACGGAGGAGTCACTTCACCCGAGAGCGACGGCCACCCGGAGCTGCTCGTGATGCCGGGACAGGCTGCGATGCATCACTTTTCGCACGGTCAGGAAGCCGCGCACCTCTGGTATCACGATCACGCGATGGGCATCACCCGGCTCAACGTCTACGCCGGTCTGATCGGCAACTATTTGATCAGGGATGAATTCGACACCGGCAAGCTGGGAAACCCGTTGGGGTTGCCGGCCGAGGAATTCGAGATCCCATTGATCCTGCAGGAGAAGATCTTCACACCGACCGGCGCCCAGAACGGCCGATCCACCATCTTGATCCCGGAAGGATCGTGGGAAGGCGGAGCCGTGGGCGACGTCGGCTTGGTCAACGGCAAGGTGTGGCCGGAACTGGCTGTGGCTCGGGGCCTTTACCGTTTCCGGATCGTCAATGCGTCGTCGGCAAGTGTGTGGAATCTTCACTTCTCGAACATGATGACGTTCTGGGTCATCGGTAACGACGCCGGAATGCTCGACGCGCCCGTCGCGGTCAATGCCTTCCGCTGCGCACCGGGGGAGCGGTACGACCTCCTCGTCGATTTCACCGGACTGTCGGAGGGATCGACGGTGGAGCTTCGCAACGACGAGGCGCCCCCGCTACCCGCTGCTGTCATCGGTGAAGTGACGATGCCGCTGTTCTGCCGGTTCCGCGGCGACTCCAGGCGCGGATTCACCGGTGGTGTTCCGTCGCAGCTGCGCGGTGGACGCCGGCAACGTGACGTTCTCGCCCCGTTGGAGCAACCGACGGTAATTCGCACGGTGACTGTCAGCCAGCAACTGGAACTGCGGAATCCACCGGCTCAGATGACTCTGAACAACCTGACGTTCAGCACCACCGACGTCGAGAGGCCGCGGCAAGGCACCGTCGAGCAGTGGAACATCGTCAACACCACGCCTGACCCGCATCCGATACACCTGCACCTGGTGAATTTCCGGATTCTCGGCAGAACGCCGATGCGGACGTTGGAGTACCTGATCCGTCATCCCCAGCCGACGATCGGCAACAAGTGGACTCCGTCTCCCGACGGGTTCGAGGCGGGGCCGATGATCTCGCCGGCGCCGTGGGAAGCAGGGATGAAGGACACCGTCAGGGTGGACGGTGGCACGGTCACGCGGATCATCGTGCGATTCCCGACCGCAGACGAGTTGGGTTTCGATCCCGACGCGATGTTCGATCGACTACCGAAGGCTGTCATGACGGGCGGTGCGATGACGGGCGGTGCGATGACGGGCGGTGCGATGACGGGCGGCGATCAGGCGCATCAGGGAAACGGGCACCACGGTATGAGTGACCCTGGTCGACTCCAGGGGTACGTGTGGCACTGCCACCTGCTCGATCACGAAGATCACGACATGATGTTGCCCTATCGCATCGTGCCGTGAGCGCTTCCGAAGACGCTCGTGAAATGAACAGGAGCGGGCAGGCGCACGCACGTCGGATCACCTCGGTCACCTAGCAGGATCGCTTCGGTCCTTCCCATGAATTTGGAACACGTTCTACAGTGAAAGGGCTGAGGTCTGTACCTCGGCCATGCGCCACCACCGAAGGCGGCGCGGACGATCTGCAGACCGGTTCGACGAATTACACGGAAGGAACACCTCACAGTGACCACAGAGGCATTCATTTATGAAGCCATCCGTACCCCGCGAGGCCGCGGCAAGAAGACCGGGTCGTTGCACTCGGTCAAGCCGATCTCGCTGGTCACGGGTCTGATCCAGGAACTGCGCGTGCGCTTTCCCGACCTCGACGAGGATCGGATCTCCGACCTCATCCTGGGCGTCGTCACCCCCGTTGGCGATCAGGGAATGGACATCGCCCGCGTTGCAGTCAACGATGCTGGACTGCCCGACACCGTCGGTGGCGTTCAGCTCAACCGTTTCTGCGCTTCCGGCCTCGAAGCCGTGAACATGGCAGCTCAGAAGGTTCGGTCCGGCTGGGACGAACTGGTGATCGCCGGCGGCGTCGAGTCGATGTCCCGCGTTCCGATGGGATCCGACGGTGGACCGTGGGCGCTCGACCCCGCCACCAACTACGACAACTACTTCGTGCCGCAGGGCGTCGGCGCAGACCTCATCGCCACCATCGAGGGCTTCTCGCGTGACGACGTCGACGCATACGCCGTGCGCTCGCAGGACCTCGCCGCCAAGGCGTGGACCGGCGGATACTTCGCCAAGTCGGTAGTGCCGGTCAAGGACATCAACGGCATCACCATCCTCGACAACGACGAGCACATGCGTCCGGGCACCACGGCAGAGAACCTCGCCGGCTTGGCTCCCGCGTTCGGTGTGATCGGTGAAATCGGCGGATTCGACGCCGTATCGCTGCAGAAGTACCACTGGGTCGAGAAGATCAACCACGTTCACCACGGTGGCAACAGCTCGGGAATCGTCGACGGCGCTGCCCTCGTGCTCGTCGGTAGCGAGCAGGCCGGCAAGGACATGGGTCTGACGCCGCGCGCTCGCGTCGTCGCCACCGCCACCAGCGGCGCCGACTCCACCATCATGCTCACCGGCCCGACGCCGGCGTCGAAGAAGGTTCTGGCAGCTGCCGGCCTGACGGTCGACGACATCGACCTCTTCGAGATCAACGAGGCATTCGCTTCCGTCGTGCTGAAGTTCCAGAAGGACCTGAACATTCCGGACGAGAAGCTCAACGTCAACGGTGGCGCGATCGCCATGGGTCACCCGCTCGGTGCCACCGGCGCGATGATCACCGGAACGATGGTCGACGAGCTCGAGCGTCGTGGCGGCAAGCGCGCCCTCATCACCCTGTGCATCGGCGGCGGTATGGGCGTTGCCACCATCATCGAGCGCGTCTGACGCGGCGTCCGTCCTTCCAACGAGGCTTACCAGGAGTCAAGCAAAGTGACTGATCAGAACATCATCAACTGGGACCAGGACGCCGACGGCATCGTCGTGCTCACCATCAACGATCCCAACCAGGGCGCAAACACCATGAACGACGCGTACATCGCGTCGATGAAGGCCACCGTCGACCGTCTGGTCGCCGAGAAGGACTCCATCACCGGTGCCGTCATCACCTCCGGCAAGAAGACCTTCTTCGCCGGTGGCGACCTCAAGAACATGATCAAGGTCGGACCCGAGCAGGCCGAGGAGATCTACAACCACAGCGTCGAGATCAAGGCTGACCTGCGTCGCCTCGAAACTCTCGGCAAGCCGGTAGTCGCCGCCATCAACGGCGCGGCACTCGGTGGCGGCCTCGAGATCGCTCTCGCGACCCACCATCGCATCGCGGCAGACGTCAAGGGCGTCAAGATCGGCCTGCCCGAGGTCACCCTCGGCCTGCTGCCGGGTGGCGGTGGCGTCGTGCGCACCGTGCGGATGCTCGGTTTGCAGAACGCGCTCATGGGCGTCCTGCTCCAGGGACAGCAGCGCGGACCCGTTCAGGCCAAGGAAGTCGGCCTCATCGACGAGGTCGTCGGCTCGGTGGAGGAACTGGTTCCGGCTGCGAAGGCATGGATCAAGGCCAACCCCGAAGGCGGCGTTCAGCCGTGGGATGTCAAGGGCTACAAGATCCCTGGCGGAACCCCGTCCACCCCGGCATTCGCTGCCAACCTTCCGGCGTTCCCCGCGAACCTGCGCAAGCAGCTCAAGGGTGCTCCGATGCCGGCTCCGCGCGCCATCATGGCCGCAGCCGTCGAAGGCTCGCAGGTCGACATCGACAACGCGCTGCTCATCGAGGCTCGCTACTTCACCTCGCTGGTGACCGGCCGCGTCGCGAAGAACATGATTCAGGCGTTCTTCTTCGACCTGCAGTCGATCAACGGCGGCGGTTCACGTCCGGCAGGCATCGAGAAGTCCACCATCAAGAAGGTCGGCGTCCTCGGCGCAGGCATGATGGGCGCGGGCATCGCGTACGTCTCCGCGAAGGCCGGCTTCGACGTCGTCCTCAAGGACGTCACCATCGAGGCCGCCAACAAGGGTAAGGCGTACTCCGAAGGCATTGAGGCCAAGGCACTCTCGCGCGGCAAGACCACGCAGGAGAAGTCCGACGCACTCCTCGCCAAGATCACCCCGACGGCTGACCCGGCCGATTTCGCCGGCGTCGACTTCGTCATCGAAGCCGTCTTCGAGAGCCAGGAACTCAAGCACAAGGTGTTCCAGGAGATCGAGGACATCGTCGATCCCAAGGCGCTGCTGGGCTCGAACACCTCGACGCTGCCCATTACGGGTCTCGCCACCGGCGTGAAGCGTCAGGAAGACTTCATCGGCATCCACTTCTTCTCGCCCGTCGACAAGATGCCGCTGGTGGAGATCATCCGCGGTGAGAAGACCTCCGACGAGACTCTGGCTCGCGTGTTCGACTACGTCCAGGCGATCCGCAAGACGCCGATCGTGGTCAACGACTCGCGTGGCTTCTTCACCTCGCGTGTCATCGGAACCTTCATCAACGAGGCCATCGGCATGCTCGCCGAGGGCGTCGAGCCTGCCACCATCGAGCAGGCCGGTATGCAGGCCGGTTACCCCGCTGCGCCGCTTCAGCTTTCGGATGAGCTCAACCTCACCCTCATGCAGAAGATCCGCAAGGAATCTGCCGACGCCGCCAAGGCCGAAGGCAAGGAACTGCCGGCAGATCCGGCCGGCGAGGTCATCAACACCCTCGTCGAGAAGTTCGATCGTAAGGGCAAGCTCGGTGGAGCGGGCTTCTACGATTACGCAGAGGGCAAGCGCACCGGCCTGTGGTCCGGACTCCGCGAGAACTTCAACTCCGGAACCTCCGACGCCCCGATCCAGGACCTCATCGACCGCATGTTGTTCATCGAGGCGATCGAGACGCAGAAGTGCTTCGACGAGAACGTCCTGATCACCACGGCGGACGCCAACATCGGCTCCATCATGGGCATCGGATTCCCGGCCTGGACCGGTGGCGTTCACCAGTTCATCGTCGGTTACGAGGGCGGCACAGCCGGCTTCGTCGCTCGCGCAAAGGAACTCGCTGCGCAGTACGGCCCGCGGTTCACCCCGCCGGCGTCGCTGGAGGCATAACCCCCGTGCGCGGTTAGGGAGTCTCAGCACTTCCTAACCGCGCACAGCTTTATCCACAGGTTGGTTTTTTCGGCGAAATCCGTCTGTATGTTTTTGCAGGCTCGGCGTATGCCTTCACATACAGAAATCGATGAACTGCAGACAGTCGTCGATGCTCAGCACGGACTGGTCAGTCACGCCCAACTTCACGCCATCGGATTTCCTCGCTCCCGCGTGAAACAACGAGTCGAGGTCGGACGCTGGCAAACTGTTCTTCACGGCGTCTACTCCGTCACCACGGGCCCATTGACCAGGCATGCAGTACTCGAGGCCGCGCTCCTGTACGGCGGCGGTTCGTCGATGCTCAGCCATCACACTGCCGCTGAGGAATGGTCGATGCGTCGGCCGGACAGCACTGCGCCAGTACATATCACCGTTCCGTACGGGAAGTCTGCGATCTCTCAGGCTGCCACTTTCGTTCGTGGCCTCGGCGCCGAACGGCATCCGTCACCCCTGATCGGCACCGTCCTCCATCCTGGCGTCGTGGTCCACCGTTCGAGGGCTCATCGTCACATCGGTGTCGACGCGCAGATGCCGCGAACCAGCAAGGCTGATACGGCTCTCGATCTGGCTGTTGCAGAACCGACTCCGCGCGAGGCCTATGTCTGCCTCATCACCACAGTCACCAACGGCCGCATCCGTTTGACGGACATCCGTCGACGCATGGAGGAGCGCTCACCCCGTAGATACCGGAAGGCCCTCGACAGTGCGGTGAAGCTGTTGGCAGACGGGGTGCAATCGACTCTCGAATATCACTATGCGGTGGATGTGGAGCAGGCACACGGGTTGCCGTCGGCCAGACGCCAATTACCGGTTCGCGTCGACGGTCGCACGCTGTACGAGGATTGCGATTACAGCGAAGTGGGTGTGGCGTTGACAGTTCGTCTCGACGGTCGGTGGGCGCATTCCATGGCCGAGGTGGCATTCCGTGATCGTCGCCGTGACAATGCGGCAGAGCTGGCAGGTCGTCCGCGGTTGGTCTACGGATTCGACGAGGTGGTGAAGACCCCGTGCGAGGTTGCGCGCGAGGTGGAGATGGTCTTGCGGCGGGGAGGTTGGGAGAGAACGGGGGAGAACCCCTGCAGGGCCTGTGAGTGGTTAAGGAGTGCCGAGACTCCTTAACCACTCACAGGGAGCGGAGCTCCCTAGGCCTTCCACCACGGGCGAAGCGGCACATGCGCCTCACCCTTGGGGCCGAGCTTGACGGCCAGAACCTGGTGCAGCTGAACGACATTGCGCTCGAACCCGAGGCGAGAGCCGGCCATGTACAGGCCCCAGACGCGTGCGGTTCCCTCACCGACCTCGGCGACGCAGGCGTCCCAGTTGTCGACGAGGTTCTGGCACCATCCGGCGAGTGTCAGTGCGTAGTGCTCGCGCAGGTTCTCCTCGTGCCGCACCTCGAGACCGACGTTCTGGATCTCGGAGATGATGCGACCCGATCCGGTGAGCTCCCCGTCGGGGAAGACGTACCGGTCGATGAATCCGCCTGCCTTGGCGCTGCTTCGGTTGTCCGGACGGGTGATGCAGTGGTTGAGCAGACGCCCACCCTCACGCAGCTTGCCCTTGAGGAACTCGAAGTACGCCGGGTAGTTTCCGACGCCGATGTGTTCGGTCAGGCCGATGGACGATACTGCGTCGAATCCGGTCTCGGCTACGTCGCGGTAGTCGGAGAAACGGACCTGGGCGAGATCGGCGAGACCCTCGTCCTCGATGGCCTTCTGGGCCCAATCTGCTTGCTCGCGTGAGAGAGTCACACCGATCACCTTGACGCCGCGCCGGGCGGCGTAGCGGACCATCGAGCCCCAGCCGCAGCCGATGTCGAGAAGTCGGTCACCCTTCTGGAGTCCGAGCTTCTCGAACACCAGACGGTACTTGTTCTCCTGGGCTTCTTCTAGGGTCTGCTCCGCATTGTCGTAGGCGGCGCAGGTGTACGTCATGGACGAGCCGAGTACGTACTCGTAGAAGGTGTTGGAGACGTCGTAGTGGTGGTGAATGACTTCGGCGTCACGAGTCTTGGAGTGACGCAGGCCTTCTGCAACGCGACGCCAGCGAGGAAGGTGTTCCTGGGGCGGCGGAGCGATGGGCCGCAACAGATCCCAGCCCAGTGAGCGGGTGATGCTGGCGAGGGTCAGCGCCGACGGGCGCTTGAGGTGGAGTTCGTCACCCATGATGCGCAGAATCTCGTACGGATCACCGGGGTGAACACCCTCGGCTTCGAGATCGCCGGAGACGTACGCGCGGGCCATGCCGAGATCGCCGGGCGCCGTTGCGAGATAAGTGGTTCCGCGAGTCGACTTGAGATGCAGTCCGTAGTCGGCATCTTCGGGGCCGGCGGTGCTGCCGTCGTACGCGGTGAATCGAAGCGGCAGCATGCCGTCGGAAAGCGTCTCGAGAATCTCTGCGATAGAGAGCTTGTCCTGGCTTTTGGAGTCTTTGAACGTGGTCATTTACGTTGCACCGCCTTAGAGAATAGATCCAATAAACGGGATTTCGGGTCGTAGCGTTCCTTGAGTCCGATGTACCGGTCGCCGCCGTAGTACAGCTCCTCGAAGTCTTCCCTCGAGTAGTAGGAGTCGGAGTAGAGCGATTTGTGTCCGTCGAAATCGCTGACCTTTTCTTCGATCAGTCGATTTGCTGCCCCCTCGCGCTCACCGGGAACGATCGGCACCGAAGACCAGAAGCCGATGTTGACGTAGGTGCGCTTGGGTTCGAGGGGGTAGAGGGGCCACGGCCGCGATGCGGAGGCAGCGGCCGGGCTGGGCTCACGTAGGCGCAACGGGCACAACCACAGTGGTTCGATCGGGATTTCCTCGAGGAACCACGAGACGAAGTCCGCGGTTCGTTCGATGGGTACCTCGACGTCCTGGACGACGCGTTCGCGCGGGGGCTTGCCCTTGCGCTTTTCGAGGCGATCTCCGATGTCGTACTTGTGGTCGAGGGCGATCAGCTTCCAGTAGAAGCTGCTGCGCAGGTACTGCTTGGGCCAGAAGCGTCGAATCTTCGGGTTCTGTGCACCGAAAGCCCGTGAGCACCAGAACCAGTCGGTGTCCCAGCGCCACAGGTAGTCCCGAATGGTCAAGCGATCCGTCTTGGGCTGGGTGAGCGACGAGTGCTGGATCGACCGGTAGAAGATGTCCTGATCGGTGTAGTCACTGACCGGGCCTTCCTCGTCGGTCTGCACGCCGAGGGTGAGGTAGCTCTCGGAATCGGTGAAGACCACCCCGTCGAGATAGTCGACGGCAATTCCGTCGTACTCGCGCTCGGTGACGATGCGGTCCATCGTTTCTTCGAGCTTCTTCAGCGAATCGAAGCGCACGTGACGCAATGCGACGTACTTCTTCACAGGCTCGAGTGCGATCTTCAATCGCGTCGAATAGCCAAGGGTGCCGTAGGAATTGGGGAAACCGAAGAACAACTCGGCGTGTTCACCGTCCGGTGTTGCGGTGATGATCTCGCCGCTCCCGGTCAGCACGTCGATCTCGAGTACAGACTCGTGCGGTAAGCCGTTGCGGAAGGAGGTGGACTCGATGCCCAGGCCTGTCACCGCACCGCCCAGGGTGATGGTCTTGAGCTGAGGCACGACCAACGGCGCCAGCCCGTAGGGCAGCGTCGCGTCGACGAGGTCCTCGTACGTGCACATGCCGGCGACGTCGGCTGTGCGCGCCTGCGCATCGACGGCGATGACACCGGCCAGACCGCTGACGTCGAGGCCGGGTGCCGACGTCTTGGCGCGAGCGCGGAACAAATTGGATGTCTTCTTTGCCAGGCGTACAGAAGCATCGGCGGGAATGGCGCGGTATGACGCGAGTAGGCGTTCGACGCCTTCTCTGTGCTGCTCGAACCCCATTTCACGCGCAGCATCGGAACCCGGGCCTTGCTTTGTCCGGATTCGATCTAACTTCTGAACTACCCCATTGAACGAGAGAGTCACACCCTGACGCTATCGGTAGTTGCGTGTGCAAGCTATCTGGAGGGGTCTTAATGCCCGAATTTGATCGAGTTGTTGCAAACGAACTCGGTAAATGCGCCGAGTGGTGAACCAGCTCACACGGAATGGGTAGATGGTCGAGATACCCGGGCGCAGCAGGCAGTATGGAAAGGAATATCTGCGCAGTTCGAGGTGCGGATTCGGGTAGTCAATCGCGGTATCGAGCCGCGTTGGTCGAGCAAGGAGACGTAGGGCATATGGGTCAGGTCAATGCAATGAGTTCGATAGTCGTCACAGCAGCACCCGACAAGGTGCTCGCGGCGCTCTCGGACTACGAGACGGTTCGCCCGCGAATCCTGTCCGAGCAGTACCTCGACTACAAGGTCGTCGAAGGCGGCCAGGGTGACGGCACCGTCGCGCAGTGGACGCTGAAGGCGACGGAAAAGCGCTCGCGCAACGTCAAGGCCACCGTGACGGTCGACGGCAACGTCATCACCGAGAAGGACGCGAACTCCAGTCTCGTCACCACCTGGACCGTTGCCCCCAACGGCACCGGAACGACGGTGACGACGCTCACCCAGTGGCAGGGTGCCACCGGTATCGGTGGTTTCTTCGAGCGCACCTTCGCTCCGAAGGGTCTGCAGCGTATCCAGGCCCAGGTCCTGGAGAACCTCAAGCGCGAACTCGTCTGACTGATCCTGCATCACCGAGATGGCGTCGTACCTTCACCGGTACGGCGCCTTCTTTCATGGGCCGGTAATGATCCGCCCCAATTCGGTGAGTGCGGGGTTTCCGCTTTCCCAGTAATCGCTGTGAACTCCGATCCCAGGCTCTCCGGGTGATCCGGTGAATACCTGCGCGCCGAATTCCGGGTCCGAGGGGTCGAACCCGTGGATTCCGAGGATCTTGGGGATCAATTGGACCGGATCCCAGTAGGCCGTCGTCGAATGAACATGGCGCGCCACCTCGGCCGCGTCGACGCGGTCCAGGCTCAGTTCGTTCACGCGCTCGGCATCGACGCCCGGGCTGGCGACGAAAACCAGTTCGTCGACGTCGAGGGAAGCGCCACGGGTAGTCGCAGCACCGACGACGGTGCTGCCGTAGGAATGGCCGATCACCACGTTGTGTGACGGCGGACCGTCGTGTGAGGCGCGTAGCCCGTTTTGAAAACTGTCCAGCCTCGGCGCCGCGGAGTTGGCGTAGAGATCCGATGCTGCGTCGGGAATGCCTGGGGGAGAGTCGTATCCGGACCACAGGATCACTGATGTGGCTTCCGTTGGTGCCGTCCTGACGGCCGCGTCGTACATGGCCTTGGTTCGTTGCAGATCGCCGCCGACGCCGGATAGCCCGGAGCCGGTTCCGGGAACCAGTGTTGCGACGTTGTCGGCGGCATCGGGATTACCGACTGCCACGACGGCGTGCCCATCCGTGACCGAGAGAAGGAACGTGTCCGGTCGAAGTTCGCCGTGCACGGCCGCATATCCTGCGGCTACCGTTCGATCCGGCAACCGCTCGAGCACAGTGAGGTACCGCCGGTTGTAGTAGTCCCGGTCGAGAGCGGGAAGGCCGTCGAGGCTACCGATGGACGGATCCCACCTCGCCAACGTGTCTTTCTCGCCGGGGCTGAGTGTTTCCCACAGTCGGTGTAGTTCTGCGGGTGTCCCGGGGAGTGTCGACCTCCCGTCGAGAATGTCGACGACTGTGCGGCCCAGAGAATCAGGCTGACTACCCAAAAGTGATCCGATCTCCCGGAATGCCTCACCCAGAGCAGTCGCGGCCCGGTTGTCTTGGTCGTCGAGCAACGTCAACGCAGTGGAGATCTTCTGCTGAAAAATCTGTGCAGCCGTGGCGTTTTCGGAATCCTGCATGACGTCGGCCACATTCCACGGCTGCTTCGGCGCGGGTGCCGATACAGCCCCACTGTCTGACACCGTCAAGCCGTGTTCGAGCGTCGCCTCCTCGACGAGATCCAGAACTGATTTTCGCGCGGCACCAATCGTATTGGCCGCTCCGCCATACAGATCCGCAACTACGCGAACCGCGATCGACAGCCGAGACGAGGAAAGCGAGATGCCAGACCACAGCACTGCCGCCGCGCTCGACGCTTGTCCCTGCCAGAATTCACGGACGGCGTCGACGCTGCGTCCGGCGTCATCGCCGAGAACTTCGATCTGCCGGTCGATTTCGATCAGTTCCGAAGCGCTTGTGCGCAATTTCTCCGGTGACCACGCGCGAAGCTGAGAAACGGTGGGCCGCATCAGTAGGCTCCGCGCAGTTCGGACACCACTTCTGCCTCGGCAGCGTCGTACAGACCTGCTGCGGCAGCGGTTCCCGACGCCATGAGTCCCAACTGCGTAGCCAGGTGCTGGTACGCGTCCGCGATGACGTCTGCATTCCCGATCGACACAGCCGTGACGGCGGACGAGTTCAGGGCCGCCGAGGCTTCGAAGATCGGGCCGGCGGAATCGATCCCCGGGATCTGATCCGCAATTCGAGACAGATCAGCCGAAAGTTGCTGCAACGCAGCAATGTCTACCTGAAGTATCGGCCCCATGGCAGAACCGTATCCAGGTGAGCGGGCTACCGGGGCTGTGACGACTTTCCTGTGGACAAGCGGGATTTCTCCACAGAAGCGAGGTCAGGGGGTTGTCAGGAAGGCGGTGACTCCGCTGGTGACGGCGGCTGCATACTCCTGCTGACCGTCCGGGCTCGTCATGCGCGCTGCCTCGTCGGCATTTCGCATGTTGCCGAGTTCGACCAGAATCGACGGCCGCTGCGACAGGTTGAGGCCAGTGAGATCGGCGCGTGGTGCCAGCCCGTCGTCACCGATGTAGGTCGACGGGGTGAGTCCGGCCGTGACGAGTGAGTCGCGCATGGTTTCGGCGAAAGCCACGGACGGGCCGGCCTGAACCGTGTTCAGCGGGGGAGCGGAGTAGCAGACGTGGAAGCCCTCGGCGCCAGCTGCTGCGCCATCCGCGTGAATGCTCACCACGACGTCGGCGCCGGAGGAATTGGCCGCTTCGGCGCGTGCGTCGACGCACGATCCGACGCTGACGTCATCGGGTCGACTCAGGACGACTGTGGCGCCTCGGCCTTCGAGTTCGCTCTTGACCAGGCTCGCGACTTCCCAGTTGAAGGTGTGCTCGGGGAACCCGGCATCGGTGTTGGTGCCGGTGGTCTGGCAGTTCTTGGTGCCGCCGCGGCCCGTGGGGACCTGGGTATTGATGCTGTCGTCGTTCGCCCCGCTGTGCCCGGGATCGAGGAAGACGACCTTGCCGGTGAGCGCAGCGGGGACGTCAGCGGCGACAGTGCTGAGCGGAGACACCTCGACCGAGGTCGTGGCCTCGGCAGTCTCAGTCGGAATCGTGCACGCAGCGCTCAGAAGCCCGGCCCCGACCACGGCGATCAGGGCAGTGGAGCGGAACACACGTGATGCCATGTTTGACCTACCTGACGGTTTTACGGTGTCTGACTGGTTCCGGCGCACCCGCTCACGGTAGCGCGCACCGACTACGCTGGTGGGGATAACTCTGTAGAAAGGACCGCTCGTGCAACCAGGTGGAGCACCCGACATGTCTGCTCTGTTGGCTCAGGCTCAGCAGATGCAGCAGCAATTGATGGCGGCGCAGCAGGAAATGGCTCAGGCCGAAGTGACCGGTCAGGCCGGTGGCGGACTGGTTGTCGCCACGGTCAAGGGCACCGGCGAGGTTGTCGGTCTGCAGATCGACCCCAAGGTCGTCGACCCCGAAGACGTCGAGACGCTGCAGGATCTGGTGATCGGCGCGATCGAGGACGCTTCGCGCAAGGCACAGGAAGTCGCTGCTGAGAAGCTCGGCCCGTTGGCCGGCGGACTCGGCGGAGGCCTTCCCGGTCTCCCCGGCTTCTAGAAACGAGAACGCGTGTACGAAGGTCCGGTTCAGGATCTGATCGACGAACTCGGGAAGCTTCCCGGAGTCGGGCCGAAGAGCGCTCAACGCATCGCTTTTCACCTGCTTTCGGTGGAGCCTCCCGAGATCGACCGTTTGAAGAATGCATTGCAGCGCATCCGTGACGGCGTTCAGTTCTGCACGGTGTGCGGAACTGTGTCCGATCAGGAGAAGTGCCGCATCTGCGCCGACGCGCGTCGCGACCGCACGGTGATCTGCGTCGTAGAGGAGCCGAAGGACGTCCAGGCTGTCGAGCGCACCCGGGAGTTCAAGGGTCGCTATCACGTGCTCGGTGGTGCGCTCAATCCGCTCTCGGGGATCGGGCCGGACCAGTTGCGCATCCGGGAGTTGTTGGCTCGCATCGCAAATCAGGAGGACGGTGTCGACGTGTCCGAGGTCATCATCGCCACCGACCCCAATACCGAGGGCGAGGCGACAGCTACGTATCTCGTTCGCATGATGCGAGACATCCCGGGGCTGACGGTGTCTCGGTTGGCTTCGGGCCTTCCGATGGGTGGCGATCTCGAATTTGCCGACGAGTTGACGTTGGGTCGGGCATTGTCCGGCCGTCGTGAATTGTCGCGGAACGCTTGATGAGCGGCACGGGGCAAGGTCAGCAAGTGCGTCGTACGTCCGAGCAGACCCGTGCGGAGATCATCGCGTCGGCCGGGAAAGCGTTTGCGACTCGGCCGTACCGCGAGATCACGCTCAAGGACATTGCCGAAGACGCGGGAGTCAGCGCTCCGCTGATCATCAAGTACTTCGGATCCAAAGAGCAGTTGTACGACGAGTTGGTCGACTTCCGTGCGGCGGCGATAACGGTATTCGACGCACCGAACGACTCGCTGGGCGAACGCATGGTCTCTTTGTTCACCAAGCCGCTGGAGTCGTACAAGCCGTTGTCCATGAGCTTGTTGTTCATGAGCGGTGTCAGTGAAGAGAGCAACCGCAAGCTGCGCGAGAACTATTCGACGCAGATGATCGACACTCTCGCCGCTCGCCTGTCCGGCCCCGACGCCAGATTGCGCGCGGAACTGGCGATGTCGATGGTGGTCGGAGTGGCGATCATGCGCCGACGGATGATGGCCGGCCATGCCACCGGCACCCAGGACGAGGTGGTTGCCCTGTACGCACCACTTGTCCAAAAGCTCCTCGACGGGTGAGCGGCGTCACAATTCTTGCTTGGTAAATATCCGTTCACCTAATGTAGGTGAACGGATATTTACCTAGTGGGAACAGGCGGTGTGGGGTGACGACGCTCGACCGTCCACCGGGCACATCAGCAGTCCCCACCCTCGATACGAGTCCGGCGCTGCCGCGCTCCCGCTTCCTGTTTCCCATCGTTGTCGCCGCCGCCGTGTTCCAGGCAGTTCTGCAGACCGTCATCGTTCCGTTGCTGCCGGAGTTGCCTCACTTCACGGGTGCCGGGCGCACGGCCGTGTCGTGGTTGGTGACCGTCACGCTGCTGGTCGGCGCCGTGGTCACTCCCATCTTCGGCCGGCTCGCAGACATGTTCGGCAAGAAGAAGATGCTTCTCGTCGCTTTCTCGATGATGACTCTCGGCTCGATGTTGTGTGCACTGTCCTCGGACATCGCGGTCCTCATCTTCGCGAGAGCGTTGCAAGGGGCCGGGTCGGCAGTCATCCCCATCGGAATCTCCATGCTGCGCGACGAGTTGCCACGCAACAAGGTCAACGGCGCGGTGGCCATGATGAGTTCGACGCTCGGCGTCGGAACAGCTTTGGGTATACCGTTTTCCGCGATGATCGCGCAGTATTCGAACTGGCACGTCCTGTTCTGGGTAACCACCGCCATCGGACTTTCGGTGACTCTTGCTGCGGTGCTGTTCATTCGAGAGTCGGAGCCGAATCCGTCGGGAAGATTCGACGGCGTCGGGGCTGCCGGTTTGAGTGCCGCGATGATCGCGCTCCTGGTACCGATCACCCAGGGATCGAGTTGGGGATGGACCAGCGGAGCGGTGATCTCCATGCTGGCCGCGTCGGCGGTGCTGTTCACGCTCTGGGTAATTCAACAGCGGCGCAACGTCAATCCGTTGGTCGACGTCCGTGCTCTCGTCAAGCGTGCGGTGTTGATCCCGCATCTGGCGGCTCTGCTGGTCGGGTTCGCCTTCTTCGGGAACACGCTGATCACCACGCAGCTGCTGCAAGGGATGAAGGGGCCGGGCGCCGGGTACGGCCTGTCGATCATCGCGGCGGCGCTGTGTCAGATTCCGGCCAGTATCGCGATGGTGCTGTTCTCGCCGGTCGCGGTGCGAATCACCGACCGCTTCGGTTCACGAACTGCGATGTTGACCGGTGCCGTGTTCCTCGCCGGAGGGTACGGGATTCACGCAGTTGCAGGTAAGCCGCTGTGGGGAGTGGTTGCGGCGCTGGGCATCACGGCAGTCGGGACTGCAATCGTGTACAGCACGCTCTCGCTGCTGATTCTGGTTGCCGTGCCGCGTCAGCGACTGGCGGCAGCCAACGGGGTGAACTCACTTCTGCGGACGTCCGGAAGCACGATCTGCAGCGCGACGGTGGCAACCATCCTCGCGGCATTCGTGATCAGCGGTTCGGAACATTCCACGTCGTGGACTGGATTCTCCGTCGCCTACCTGGTGTGCGCGGGTTGCGCGGTGGTCGTATTCGCAGTGTCGATCCTGTTGCCGCAGGGGCGAACCCCGAAACACATTGATCTGCCGGATCTCGTCAGGCGACCCTGAATCCCGAGAGGAAGAGCGTGATCATCAGATCCGCGAACTCTTCGGTGGTGTACTTCTGGCGGTCCGGCCAATGCGTTGTCGACCACAGGGTGTCGCGTACCGATCGATAGAAAATCTCCGGGGCCACGTCTTTGCGGAAGATTCCCTGATCGACACCTTCGGCAATCGCTTTCATCCAATGCTCGCGGACCTGGCGGGAAGGCCCGTCGACGGATTGCAGGAGATCGTTGTCGCGTAGGTAGGCCCGATCGTTCTGGTAGATCGCCGTCGGGTGGGGGTGCAGTTCGATGACGATCAGCGTCTCGCGGATCAGGCCGCGTAGGACGTCCTCGGGGCCGTTCGCCGTCTGCTCCACCTGATCGAAGCGGAGCTGAATGTCGGTGATGAAGCCGCGCATGAGCTCGGCAACTATCGCATTCTTCGACTTGAAGTAGTGGTAAAGGCTGCCCGAGAACACTCCGGCGGCGTCGCCGATCTCGCGAACGGTCGTGGTGGCGACACCCTTCCTGGCGAACAACTCGGCTGAGCTCTCCAGGATCTTCTCCCGACGATCTGGTGATGCCACTGAAATCTCCACTGGTTGTCGGTCCTGCTCAGGGCAGGGTTTCGCGGGTGCCGGGCTGCCGGCGTCGAACGTAGCGCAATCCTGCCTGATAGCTCCGGCTCGAACCAATTCGTCGCTGAGATCGCGTGTTTCCACTTCCGGATTCCTATGCTAGCTTCAGAATCAAGCGCTTGCTCAACTTTCGTTCACGGAGGATTTCAGTGCAGAGCCTGCAGACGCAATTTCCGAATTTCATCGGCGCAGAGGCCGAACCGGCCCGGGTCGCCCGCTACGCGGTCAACGAGGCGATGATCCGCAACTGGGTCGAGGCGCACGACGACCGCAACCCGATCTACGTCGACGCCGAGGCCGCCCGCAGTACCGGCCGTCGAGACGTCGTCTGTCCGCCCGCCATGATTTCGACCTGGGTGATGGCGGGTTACCGACGTTATCGGCAGGTCCAGCAACTTCGCGCCGACGGAGCCTCCGAGGACTTCGCGTATTCACGACTGCTGGCGTTGTTGGACGAGGCCGGATACACGTCCGTTGTCGCGACCAACGTCGAGCAGGAGTATTTCGCGGAGCTGAGCCCCGGAGATCACGTCACCGCGCATTTCACCATCGAAGCGATCTCGCCGTTCAAACAGACTGCCCTCGGTCACGGGTGCTTCATCACTCTGTTCAAGAAGTACGTCGACCAGGACGGAAAGACGTTGGTCGAAGAGCGCTTTCGATTGCTCAGGTTCAAACCAGATGCCCAGCCCGATACCCGGCTCGATGCCCAGGAGGTAATCGCATGAGCGAGACCGGCTCCCGCAACACTGCTGTACCGAGACTTACCGTCACCGACGACAACGATTTCTTCTTCTCCGCCGCACAAGAGGGTCGCCTCGAGATCCAACGGTGCGCGGATTGCAAGACGCTGCGCCACCCACCCGCGCCCGCCTGCCCGGAATGCCGCTCGTTCAGTTGGGACACAGTCGAATCCACGCGTCGATGCACGTTGCACAGCTTCACAGTCATCCATCACCCGAAGGATCCTGCCTTCGAGTACCCGCTCGCCGTCGGGCTCGTCGACCTCGAAGAAGGCACGCGACTGGTTGCCGACATCGCGGGGATCGATCACGAGGAACTCGAATTCGGCATGGAACTCGAAGTGGCGTTCTCCGAGCACGCTCACGGCGAGATGCTGCCGCAACTGAGGCGACGGGGATCGGTGCAATGACGAATCTTTTTGATTACGAAGTGGGTTCGGCCCTCCCCAGCCTCGAACTGCCGTTGGACCGAACGCTCATCGTCGCCACCGCGATCTCTTCGCAGGATTTCGAGGACGTGCATCACGATCCGGGTAAGGCACAGGGTCGCGGAACTCCCGACATCTTCATGAGCATCAACACCACCAACGGGCTCATCGACCGCTATATCACCGACTGGTCCGGCCCGGGATCGCGAATCGTCAAAACATCACTACGGCTTGGTGTTCCGAACTTCCCCGGAGACACAATGACATTCACCGGCAAGGTCACCGCCGCAGACGGCCGGGCGCTCACCGTGACAGTTCTCGGGCAGAACGCGCGCGGAACACACGTGACGGCCGACGTGACTCTCGAACCGGTGGAAAGGGTAATCGCATGACACGAGGATTTTCGAGGCAAGCCGCCATCGCCGGGATCGGCGCCACCGAGTTCTCCAAGAACTCCGGCCGCAGTGAATGGCAGTTGGCGTGCGAATCCGTGATCGCCGCGCTCGACGACGCTCACATCGAGGCAGAAGAGGTGAACGGATTTGCGCTGTTCACCATGGAGAACAACCCCGAGATTGCGGTCGCACGCGCCCTCGGGATCCCGGAACTGACGTTCTTCAGTCGTATTCCACACGGTGGCGGCGGTGCCTGCGCACCGGTTCAACAAGCAGCGCTTGCCGTCGCCAGTGGTGTCGCAGACGTCGTGGTCGTCTACCGTGCCTTCAACGAAAGATCAGGTCACCGATTCGGCGCCGGGCCACCGCCCTTTGCGTACAACGCGTCGACGGACCAGGAGTATCGGAACTGGATCAACCCGTACGGGCTTCTGACCCCGGCGCAGCAGGAAGCCTTCCTGGCCAAGCTGTACATGTACAAGTACGGGGCAACCAGCGCCGACTTCGGTCAGATCTCGGTTCTCTCACGCAAGCACGCCGCGAACAACCCCAAGGCCTGGTTCTACGAACGCCCGATCACTATCGAGGACCATCAGAACTCACGCATGATCGCCGACCCCATCCGCCTGCTCGACTGCTGCCAGGAAAGTGACGGCGGACAGGCGCTGGTCATCGTCAGTGCGGAGCGCGCTCGCGACCTGCCGCACAAACCGGCGATCATCAGCGGTGCTGCGCAAGGCGTAGGTCCGCAACAGATCTCGATGAGCAGCTACTACCGCGACGACATCGACAGCATGCCGGAAGTCGAACTCGTGGCGCGCCAACTGTGGGACCAGGCCGGTATCGGTCCGGACGACATCGATGCCGCAATTCTCTACGACGCTTTCACCCCGATGGTCCTGCTTCAACTCGAGGAGTACGGATTCTGCGGTCGGGGCGAGGCCAAAGACTTCATCGCCGACGGCAATCTCGAGCTGGACGGTCGCCTGCCGATCAACACCCACGGCGGTCAACTCGGTGAGGGATACATCCACGGCGTCAACGGTATTGCCGAAGGTGTTCGCCTGATCCGCGGCACCTCCACCAACCAACCCACCAAAACTCTGGACAACGTGCTCGTGACCGGCGGCTCTCCCGTCCCGCACAGTGCGCTCGTCCTCTCGGCAGATCGCTGAATCTGCCGCCTATTCGAGAAAGCAGGAACAAGATGAGCGAGCGGATCACCTACGCCAGGGCCACCCACGGCGAGGAAGAAATACAGGCGGTTGTCGACGTCTTGCGCAGCGGGCATCAAGGATTGCGCATCGGCAAGAACGTCTTCGAGATGGAAGAACGCATCGCGGCCTTGGCAGGCAAGAAGTTCGGCGTCATGTGCAACTCGGGATCCTCGGGTTTGTACTTGGCAGTCGAGCTGCTCGGGCTGCCTGCCGGAAGCGAGATCATCACGTCGCCGCTGACGTTCTCCACCGACATCGCACCGATCGTTCGTGCCGGTCTGGTGCCGGTGTTCGTGGACGTCGAACCCAACACGTTCAACGTCGACGTCACCAAGATCGAAGCCATGGTCACCGAGAAGACCGGTGCCATACTGATGCCGAACCTGGCCGGCAACTGCCCGGACTGGGACGTCATCCGCGACATCGCAGATCGACACGGACTCAAGGTGATCGAGGATTCGTGTGATGCGATCGGCGCCACGCTCCGCGGCACTCCTACCGGCTCTCGGGCCGACATCGTCGTCACCAGCTTCTCGATGGCACACATCATCACGTGCGCGGGAACCGGCGGAATGGTGTGCGTCGACGACGAAGCCAGCCGAGACAAGGCTCTTCTGCTTCGCCGTTGGGGCCGTCGTAGCGAGCCGAACCTGTTCGGCAGCAACAAGTCCGGTCGAGTCTTCCGTGAAGAACTCGACGGCGTCGACTACGACAACGATTTCATCTTCGAGCTCATGTCGTGGAACTTCGAGCCCTCCGAACTCGGCGCAGCCTACGGCGTGGTGCAGCTCGACAAGCTGGAAGAGAACTACAAGACGCGCAAGGCCACCTTTGCAGCCTTCACAGCGGCATATGGTGCTCACCCCGAATTCTTTACGACGCCGGTAGAACTCGACGGTCTCGATACCGCATGGCTGTGCTACCCGGTGATGATCAACGAGAACGCACCCTTCACGCGTAGTGACCTGCAGGAGGCCATCGAGGCCGACGGTATCGACACACGAACTGTGTGGAGCGGCAATGTCACTCGCCACCCGATGATGAACAACATCGAGTTCCGTCAGCCGGCCGAGGGTCTGCCGGAAGCCGACGCGGTCTTTGCCCGCGGCATGACACTCGGCATGAGCCACGGCCTGCGTGACGACGAAGTTGCTCGGATTGCGGAGAGCATCAATCGCTTCGCTTCGAAGTTCAAATAGCATGGCGAGGCGCTTTGACGGCCGCCGAGTGCTTGTCACCGGTTCCAGCCGCGGAATCGGTGCGGGCGTAGCAGAGCGACTGGCAGCTGAGGGTGCCGACGTCGCCCTTGTGGCTCGGACACTCGGCACGCATGCAACCCTGCCGGGCAGTCTCGAAGAGACTGCGGCTCGAATTGCCAAGTACGGAACCAAAGTCGAGATAGTCGTGGCAGATCTGACGGACGAGCAGCAGCGCGACACCGTTGTGCCGGTCGCGATCGAGAAGCTCGGCGGGACTGTCGACATCCTGGTGAACAACGCGGCAGCGGCGATCTATCAGCCTCTGTCGGATTACCCACTGCGGCGGCGACGTCTGATGTTCGAGGCGAATGTCCATGCACCGCTCGATCTCATGCAAGCCGTGGTACCGGGGATGCTGGCAAACGGATACGGCTGGATCGTGAACGTGTCCAGCGGCACCGTCAAACCGTGGCAGGGTCCGCCGTTCACGTGGGTCGAACCGGGAACTGCCATGACCGTGTACGGCGCGTCCAAGGCGGCGCTCAACAGGCTGAGCAACGGTATGGGCGTGGAACTCTACGGCCAGGGGGTTCGCGTCAACACGGTTCAACCGCGGGCAGCGGTGCTCAGTGAGGGCGCAAGAGTCCTGGTCGGTGAGACTATCCGGCCGGATCAGGTCGAATCTATGGAACAAATGGTGGAAGCGGTCACAGCGTTGTGCGATTGCGACGCCGAGTTCACCGCTCGATCGTGCGTCAGCTTGGACCTGATCGACGAGTGGTCCCTGACCGTGCGTGGTCTGGACGGAACGGCACTACGAACCGAGGAGTTGGCATGAAGCCCGTCATCGTGGACGCAGCACGAACGCCGTTCGGCAAGCGTGAGGGCTGGCTGTCCGGAGTCCACGCGGCGGAACTGTTGGGTTATGCGCAGAAGGGCGTGCTGGATCGGGTCGGCGTGGATCCTGACGCGGTCGACCAGGTCATCGGTGGCTGTGTGACGCCTCTCGGTGAGCAGTTCGGCAACGTCGTGCGTACGTCCTGGATGCATGCGGGCCTTCCGTTGAAAGCGGGCTGCACCACGATCGACGCGCAGTGCGGCACAGCGCAGCAGTCTGTGCAGTTGATCGCCGGGCAAATTGCCATCGGTGCAGTCGAGGTGGGGGTGGCGTGCGGAGTCGAGCTGATGTCCCGAGCTCCGTTGACGTACAAGGTGGGTACGGGCCTGGGGACACCCCGGCCCGAGTCGTGGTCACTCGATACCGTCGACCAGTACACCGCTGCCGATCGGATTGCGGTCAAGCGCGGTTTCAGCCGCGAGGATCTCGACGCCTTCGGGTTGCGCTCGCAGCAGCGAGCCGCAGCAGCCTGGGAGGCAGGACGCTTCGACTCGCACATCATCGACGTGGTCGCTCCGGGCTCCGACGTTCCGGTTCACCGGGATCAGGGACTGCGCGAATCGAGCCTCGAAGGACTCGCGAAACTGCGCACCGTCCAAGAGGGCGGATTGCACACCGCTGGAACGTCTTCGCAGGTCTCGGACGGTGCGAGTGCGGCTCTGCTGATGTCCGAGGATCGAGCCAAGGCTCTCGGCGTGCGGCCGCGGGCAAAGATGCTGGCGCAGTGCGTCATCGGCGGGGACACCGAGTTCATGCTCGACGGTCCCGTCGACGCGGCGAATATCGTGCTCGGACGCACCGGTCTGACGATCGACGACATCGATCTGTTCGAGGTCAACGAGGCATTTGCTTCGGTACCGATGTCTTTCGCAAAGGTTCACGGCGTCGATCCCGAATTGCTGAACGTCAACGGTGGCGCAATTGCACTGGGCCATCCAGCCGGTGCAACAGGAATCAGGCTGTTGGCCAATGTCATCGACGAATTGGAGCGCCGGGACAAGTCCATCGCCCTGATCGCGATCTGCGCGTCCGCCGCAACCACCTGCCTGATTCTCGAACGCATCTGACCAGAACCGAAGATTGAGGAACCTGCCATGGCACTACCCCTGCTCGAAGATCACCGTGACCTGGCGGAAGCGGTAGCCGCATTCGCGAACCGCTTCGGCGGAATCGCCGATACGCGGAGCAACGTCAAGCGGTACGCCGCCGGTGATCGGCCGGACTCGTGGGATGGGTTGGTCCGTCAGGGCCTGCACGCAGTGCACCTGCCTGAGCAGTACGGCGGTGACGGGGCGGGTCTTGTCGAACTTGCAGTGGTAGTCGAACAATTGGGTGATGCGCTCTATCCGGGACCGTACGTTCCGACGGTCATCGCGAGTGGGATTCTCGCGACAGCCGCCGGATCGGCTGCGGAAACAATGCTGACCGAATTGGCTACCGGTGCAACCGGAGCAGTCTGTACCGGCGCGGGGTTGCGTGCCGCTCGCGGCGATGCGGGGTGGACAGTGAGCGGTTCTGGCGACCCAGCTCTTGGTCTGCCCGGAGCCGATGTTGTTCTCGTACGGGCGAACAGCGAAGACGGCGATTTGTGGTTCCGGCTCGGACCGTCGACTTCCGCTGCGGTGGCGATCGAAGACGGGGTGGATCTGACACGGTCGATCGGGACCCTGACGTTGACCGAATACCAGGTCGACGACGGGCTGATCGTCGACGGCCTCCAGGCGCACCGAGTCGAACTGATCGCCAACACGGTGTTGGCTGCGGAGGCAAGCGGTATCGCCGGTTGGGCGCTACGCACCGCGGTCGACTATGTGAAGTCCCGGCAGCAGTTCGGCCGTCCGGTCGGAAGCTTCCAGGCAGTTCAGCACAAGGCGGCCATGATGCTGGTCCGCTCCGAGATTGCCTGTGCCGCAGCGTGGGATGCGGCTCGGTCCGAGGATCACGACGAGGATCAGCAGAAACTCGTCTCTGCTCAAGCTGCGTTGGCGGCTTTGCCCGTCGGCATCGAGAACGCCCTCGAATGTGTGACTTTGCTCGGCGGAATCGGATTCACCTGGGAGCACGACGCGCATCTGTACTGGCGACGGGCGATCAGTATTGCCGCGGTAGCAGGATCCGAGGTCAAGTGGGCACACACCTTGGGGGACCGGTCTGCTGATTCGGCCCGCGACTTCTCCTTTGTCGACCCGGAGATGCTGCCGGAACTGCGGGAGCAGGTTCGCCGGGTTCTGGACGAGGTCGCGCTGCTGCCTGACGACGGAACCACCAGCGCGAGTTGGGCCCCGGCCAAAGGTAGTGCTCGACGGGCGCGATTTGCCGAAGCCAAACTGGTTGCCCCGCACTATCGGGCGCCGTACGGCCTGGGAGCGGGACCGAGGGAACAGGCTGTCATCGCACATGAATTCGCGATGCGAGGTTGGGCTCAGCCGTCCACGGTGATCGGGGAATGGGTGCTGCCCACGATCCTCGAACACGGTAACGCCGAACAACAGGACAGGTTCGTCGAGCCCTCTCTGCGAGCCGACATCATCTGGTGCCAGCTCTTCAGCGAGCCGGGCGCGGGATCAGACCTTGCCGGTCTGAGTACGAAAGCGCGCAAGGTCGACGGTGGCTGGGTCCTGTCGGGGCAGAAAGTGTGGAACTCGGGTGCGCACGAGGCAGATTGGGGAGTATGCCTGGCACGCTCCGACGCCGACGCTCCGAAACACCGTGGGCTGTCGTACTTCCTGGTCGACATGACCTCGAAGGGCATCGACGTACGTCCGCTCAAACAATCCACCGGAAAGTCGGAGTTCAACGAGGTATTCCTCGACGACGTGTTCGTGCCGGACGACTGCCTGGTCGCGGAACCGGGGCAGGGTTGGAAGTTGGCTGCGACCACACTGTCCAACGAGCGCCTGAGTATGGGCAGCACACTGCACCACGGTTCGAGCGATCAATTCCGCCAGGTGATAGCCGAGGCGAGCCACGACTGCCCCCGAGAGGAGGCGGTGGAAGGCCTCGGCCGCAGTATCTCTCGCGAACTGGCGCTGTCCGCGATGAATCTGCGGGGGGTATCGGCGCGACTGGCGGGTCAGGAACCGGGCGCCGAGATCAGTGTCTCGAAGGTGTACAACGCCCTGGCGCAACGTGAGGGCTCGCGGGATCTGTTGCGACTGCTCGGACCGCGCGCTGCCGTTGTCGATCCGGCAGCGAATTACGCGATAGACCACATCGGACTGCCCTCGATTCTGTTCGGCGGCGGAACCGTCGAAATTCAACTCAACGTCATCGCGCAGCGCGTACTCGGCCTGCCGCGTTCGTAGATCTTAGGAGCTTCACCATGTATCTGGATTTGTCGGAGGAGTCGAAGACTCTGCGCAAGGAATTGCGCGCGTACTTCGCCGAAATCATCAACGAGGAAGATCGCCACGCGTTGGTCGATCAGACCGAAGGCGGACCCGTCTTCGATCGCATCCTGCGCCGGATGGGCAAGGACGGCTGGTTGGGCTTGGGGTGGCCGGAGGAATTCGGCGGACGGGGTGAGGACCCCGAGGCTCTGTACGTGTTCTACGACGAGGTGATTCGCGCCAATGCACCGCTGTCGCTGGTCACGCTGAACACGGTTGGCCCCGCGTTGATCAAGCATGGAACGCAGGCGCAGAAGGATTTCTTCCTACGCCCGATCCTCGCCGGCGAGTTGATCTTTGCCATCGGCTACACCGAACCGAATGCGGGCACCGATCTCGCGGCACTGGAAACTCGCGCCCGCATCGAGGGCGACGAACTGGTCATCAATGGCAACAAGATCTTCACCAGTGCCGGTGTGTTTGCCGACTGGGTCTGGCTGGCCGTTCGTACCGATCCGGATGCGCCGACGCATCAGGGTATTTCCGTGGTCCTGGTGCCGACGAACTCCCCGGGGTTCTCGGTCACCGAAATTCACACCGTGGGCGGAATCAGTACTTCGGCAACCTATTACGAAGATGTTCGGGTCCCGATCGCCAATGTCGTCGGTGAGCTCAATCAGGGGTGGAAGCTCATCACCAACCAGCTCAACCACGAACGTGTCGCCCTGGCAGCACGCGGAGGCATCGCCAACGAGCTCTTCGCCGAGGTGGTCGAGTGGGCGAAGACAGAACCCGCGGGTGACGGCCGCGTCTACGACATCGGCTGGGTACGTGAGAAATTGGCGGAGGTCTACGCGCTGCTCAGTGCTGCTGATCTGATGAACCTGCGGCTGGTGGCGGACGTCGCCGCCAACACCTTGGGCGGTGGGGATTCGGCCGCGGCCAAGATCTTCGGTACAGAAGCCGTCGTCAGTGCGTACGGCATGCTGCAGGAAGTGCTGGGCGCCAAGGGCTTGCTGCGCCCCGGCACACCCGGAGCTGTACTCGAAGGGCGAGTCGAGAACCTGGGTCGCCGTGCCCAGAACAACACCTTCGGCGGCGGTACCAACGAAGTGATGCGTGAAATTGTCGCAGCCAAGTGCCTGGGTATGACGCTCGCTGCGCGTCGCCGGCCCGCTGCACAGAACGAAAAGAGCTGACATGGAATTCGAATTCGACGACAATCTTTCCGCCGTGCGGGATCTGAGTGAATCGATCTTCTCGGCGAAGTCCGGAGTGGACCGACTGCGGGAAGTGGAGGGCGCCGGCGGTTTCGACGCCGAACTGTGGAAGCTCCTCGCCGACTCCGACGTCCTGGGGATTGCTCTGCCAGAGGAGGTCGGGGGAGCGGGACTCGGAATGCTCGGGCTCGCCGCCGTTCTCGAACAACAGGGCCGACGCGTTGCTCAGGTTCCGTTGTGGTCGGTAGTTGCAACGGCGGCGTTACCGATTGCCGAGTTCGGCAGCACGGAGCAGAAAGCGTCGTGGCTTCCGGGACTGCTCGACGGCTCGGTGATCGTCACCGGTGCCTTCGACACCGGCTACAACGCCGAGACGGCGGTTCGCGCCGAGCCCGCCGCGGACGGCTGGGTACTGTCCGGACGTGTCGACTCGGTCCCGGCGGCCGAGTTCGCTGCCGCACTGGTGCTTCCGGTGACGATGCCGGACGGCAGTGTCACCGTCATGATCGTGCCGACGGACCGGGACGCGCTGGTGCGTACACCGCTTCAGGTGACGAACCGCGAGAACAACAGCGCTGTGCAGTTCGAGGGGGTTGCGGTTACTACAGCTGACGCACTTCCCGCCGACGGCGCGGTGGTTCGAGACTGGACGTTGCGGCGAGCACGGGTGGCGCTGGCGGCCCTGGCCACCGGCGTTTGCGAGGAAGCGCTGGCGATGACGGCGAAATACACTTCCGAGCGAGTGCAATTCGGTCGTCCCCTCTCGACCAACCAGGCAGTTGCCGTCCGGGCCGCCGACGCGTACCTCGACACCGAGAGCACAAGGTTGACCACGCACCGTGCTGCCTGGCTGATGGACAGCGGAGTCGAGAGTGAAGCGGAAGCAGCTGCGCTGGTCGCCAAATGGTGGGCGTCGCGCGGTGGCCTGCGCGTGGTCCACGCGACCCAGCACATGCACGGCGGAATCGGCGCTGATGTCGACTACCCGATTCACCGCTATTTCCTGTGGGGACGGCAGATCGCCTTCACCTTGGGGAGCGCGGGGGCGATAGGCGCCGAACTCGCCGATCAGTTGGAGATCCGAGCCCAGATCGGCGCGTCGGCGTGAATATCTGAGACGACAGGTTCCAGTGACGGGCAGCGCGTCGGCAATCGTCGCGCTACTCTGCCCTTCGTGAATCGCACCAGTTCGTTCATCAGACCGTTGGTTCCGCGGGATCCGCACGAGCCGCATCGGGTGGCGACGCCGCTCGAGCTGCTCACCGACCTCTGCTTCGTCGTGGCGGTCGCTCAAGCGGCGACCGGTCTGCACCACGCGATCAGCGAAGGGCACGCAGCTTCGGGCGTCGGACACTTCGCGATGGCGTTCTTCGCGATCTGGTGGACGTGGCTGAACTTCACGTGGTTTACCTCGGCGTACGACAACGACGACGGAATCGCCCGGCTGCTGACCATCTTCCAGATCCTCGGATCGCTGGTCCTTGCAGCCGGCATCGTTCGCTTCTTCAACGACGACGCCCTGCTCATCATCGTCGGCTACGTCATCATGCGAATAGCCCTGGTCATCCAATGGCTCAGGGTGTCGCGGAACGACCCCGAACATGCGCTCACGGCTCGTCGATACGCTCTCGGAATCGTATTGGTCCAGATCGGTTGGATCGGCTTCTACTTCGTGCCGTCCGCCATTTACGTCCCGACGTTCCTGGTGTTGGTTCTGTGCGAATTCGCGGTACCGATCTGGTCGGAGAAGTCGGGCATGACACCGTGGCACCCGCATCACATCGCAGAGCGGTACTCGTTGTTCTTCATCATCGTTCTGGGCGAGACGATCCTCTCGACCACCATCGCGATTCAGGACGCCGTGGACGGTGAGCATCCGGCAGCGCAGGTCACCTACGTCGTGATCGGCGGCATTCTGATTGTCTTCAGCCTGTGGTGGCTCTACTTCCAACGCAATGCAGGCGAAGTGATCGGCGGTGACAACGTCTCACCCTTCGTCTGGGGGTTCGGTCACTACTTCATCTTCGCCGCCGCTGCCGCCATCGGTGCGGGGTTGGCTTCGCGTGTCGACTTCTGGACTCACCACGGTGACGGCAGCGCGCTGGTGACGGGTGCTGCAGTCACCATTCCGGTCGCGGTGATTCTTGCAGCGTTGTGGTTCATCCACATTCGACTGCACGACTCCTCGGTGCGCACCCTCGCACCGTTCTCGGTAGCGATAGTCGTCGTGCTCGGCGGCACCTACACCGCGGTGCCCGAACTTGTCGCGGGACTGGCTTGCGCCGCGCTGTTGGCCGTGGAACTGATTCTGACCGAGGGTAAATCGGAAACCGTCTGAGCTGGCTCAGCGAATCGCGAGTCGCTCCTTGCGGAGCTTGTCGACCTCGGGCAGGTGCAGGGGTTCGAGCTCGTCGACGCCCAAGGCCCGCATGAGCAGGAGGTCCGCGAGTTCCGGGTTACGCGCCAAAGCGGGTCCGTGCATGTACGTCCCGATCACCGAACCCTGCACGACGCCTTCGAATCCGTCACCGACGCCGTTTCCGACGCCGTGGGTGACTCGCGCGAATCCAGAGGCTGAGCTGCCCAGAGTTGTTCCGCCGCGGTGATTCTCGAAACCCGAGAGAGGAGCGGTGAGCCCGTCGATCAACGGTTTGGTGATGACCTCGCCGATGGAACGCTTCTCCTGCGGAGAGGTCGTGACGTCGAGCATCGAGACACCTTCGACGCGTTCGCCACTGGAGGTTTCGTACCAGTTGCCGAGCACTTGAATGGCAGCGCAGATCGCCAGAACCGGTGCACCACGCTCGGCGGCGCGTTGCAGGCCAGGGTATTTCGCGAGGTGACGCGTCGCGAGTCGCTGAGCGGAATCCTCGGCGCCACCCAACGTGTACACGTCGAGTGAATCGGGGACCGGATCGCTCAAGGTGATGTCCACGATCTCGGCGTCGTAGCCGCGCATCCGTAGGCGCTGACGCAGGATCAGGGCATTGCCGCCGTCGCCGTAGGTGCCCATGACGTCGGGGAGTACCAATCCGATGCGAATTTTCGAGTCAGACATTGCGAGACTCCTTCGCGATGGCGGTGTTGAGATCACGGAAGGCCGTGTAGTTCGCCAGTACCTCCACCCGTCCGGGAGGGCAGGAAGCGATGGCGCGCAACGGATCCGGATCGAGGGTGTGCTCGACGCCTGCGTACGTGAGGCGAACGGCGAGATCGGTTCCGCGTTCGCCGGCGGCCACTACCTTGACGCCTTCGAAGTGCTCGAACTTCACGTCCCACAGCCAGGAGAGGTCCTCGCCGTCCGGCACCTGACCGTTCACCGCGATGACCAGGCCGTCCACCGTGGGATCGATCATCGACAGTGCTTCCTGCCAACCGGCCGGATTCTTCGCGAGCAGCATGTGAACGGAGTGCGGTCCGACCTCGACGGTGCTGTACCGGCCGGCGACTTCCTGGACCGTCGACGCGGCGGCAACTGCCCCGACCGGATCTGCGCCCAAAGCCGCCGCTGCCGCTACGGCCTGAGCGGCGTTACCGCGGTTGGCTTTTCCGGGGAGAGTCAACGTCATCGGAATCTTCAGGCCGTCGGGGCCGTAAAGATTGTCGTCGTCGAGCCACCAGGTCGGCTCGGGCCGCGCGAAGTCGGAACCGGTACTGCGCCAGTGCTTTCCCTCCCACACGATGGGTTCGCCGGTCCGCGGGCAGCTGACGGAATCGCCGGCCCAGCCGCCGCCGGCAGCAACCCACACGACGTTGGTGGCGTCGTATGCCACGGAGGTGACCAGTACGTCATCGCAGTTGGCGACGATCACCGCGTTCGGATGAGCATTGACGCACGCGCGGAGCTTCCGCTCGATCATGTTGATCTCGCCGACCCGGTCGAGCTGATCGCGGCTGAGATTCAGCAGCACGATCACTTCCGGGTTCACGGCGTCGGCTACGTGGGGGACGTGCAGCTCGTCGACCTCGAGTGCTGCCAGCGTCGCGTCCGTACGCGCGGCCAGAGCGGCCACGATCCCGGCATCCATGTTGGCGCCGTCGGCCTGCGTGGCGACGTCACCGAGCGTCGCGAGCGCTGCGGCGGTCATACGCGTGGTCGTCGACTTGCCGTTGGTGCCGGTGACCACGACGGTGCGCTTGCCGCGTCCGAGTTGAGTCATGAGCGTCGGGTCGATCTTGAGGGCGATCAACCCGCCGATCATTGAACCCTTGCCGCGCCCGGCCTTCTGCGATGCCCAAGATGCTGCTGCGGCAGCTCGCATGGCGAGCTTTCCGCGCGCTGTGATCGATAGTCCAGTTCCCACGGCCCGAGTTTGGCACAGGGCGTCGTCAGACGCCGAGTCGCGCCGGTGGTGAGGCTGCAGGTGTGTCCGAGAAAACAGTGCCGGCGGGTTTGCGCCTCATCTGCGCGGCACTCGCTCCGGCAATCACGATGACTGCCCCGACCAGTGACAACGGGCTCGGATCCTCGTGCAGGAACAACCAGGACGCGCCGATACCCACAACCGGCACCAGCAAGGAGAGCGGAGCCACCATGCCGGCGGGATAGCGGCCCATGAGCATCGTCCAGAGCCCGGATCCGGCGATGGTGCCGAGCAGAATGATGTAGGCCAACCCGACCAGTGACGGCCAGGCGTCGGCGCTGAACGCGGTGCCGAGTGCGTGCCAGCCGACAGTGGGGCCTTCGACCACCGCTGACAGGGCGAGCATCGGCAACGGCGGGATGACGCACATCCACAGCATCAAGCGCATCGGTGCGGGCTCACCGACGGTGTTCGCCGCGGCCAAGCGGCTGCCGAGATTGCCGAACGCCCAGGACAGGCCGCCGAGGAGCGTGAGGATCACGGGCAGCAGTGCCGCGTGGTGTGAACGGTCCCAGCCGATCAACGACATACCGGCTACGGCGACGGCGATCCCGGAGACCTGCCAGACGCTGAGCTTCTCGCGGAGTAGGAACGCGCCGAGGACGACGGTGAACGGCGCGGACGACTGCAGGACCAGTGATGCGAGACCCGTCGGCATCCCCGAATGCATCGCCCAGAAGAGGAAGACGAACTGGCCGAATCCGAAACCGAATCCGTAGAGCAGCAACCAACGGAGCGGTACCTGCGGACGCGGCACGAAGATGACTACCGGAATCGCGATGATCAGGAACCGCAGCGCCGCGAAGAAGAACGGCGGGAAATGATCCAGGCCGACACGAATGGCCAGGAAGTTCAGACCCCACAAGACGATCACGGTCAGGCCGAGGAGACGGTCGCGGGGAGTCATGACGTTAATCGTGAGCCGTACAAAGCATCAGAACAAGCGAATATAGATGCACCATCCATGTAGTTTTGCTACATGGATGCAGGGCGCTGCAAAGAAGCTGGTCACTAGATGGACGCCACACGTTTGCGAATCCTCCGCGAGCTCGCCGATCGAGGAACTGTCGGCGCCACTGCTCTCGCTCTGTCGATGACGCCGTCAGCGGTCTCGCAACAACTCAAGATCCTCGGACGAGAAGCGGGGGTCTCGCTCCTCGAACCGGACGGGCGCACGCTGCGCCTCACCGACGCGGGTCGAGCGCTGGTACTTCGCGCCGACGACGTGGTGGCGGCTCTCGACCGGGCAGCGGACGAGATGGCGTCGTACCGAGGCTCGCCGCGCGGCAAGGTGCGAGTCGCGTTCTTTCCTTCCGGCGCGGCTCTCCTGCTGCCCGGTGTCCTGACGGCGCTGAAGAACTCGGACGTGGACATCGACGCCTACGACGTCGACAAACCGGCGTCGGCCGTCCCTGGGCTGTTGGCCGATCACGACGTGATCCTCACTCACCGTGACGAACGCGGAGCCGAGACGTCGTTTCCCCGGGTCAGCGTGCAACCGCTGATGCGTGAACCGATCGATCTGGTGCTGCGGCCTGATCATCCACTCGCCGAGCAGGATTCGGTTCGGTTGGAGCAATTGGCCGACGAGAACTGGATCAGCGTGCGCGGCGGGTTTCCGGTCGACGACGTTCTGTTGTCGGTTGCGTCCGTTACCGGCGTCCAGCCTCGCGTCGCTCATCGGATAAACGATTTCCGCGTCATCGAAGAGCTGGTGGCGGCCGGTCACGGCGTGGCTTTGATGCCGCGTTACGCCATCACGCATCCCGGAGTGTCGAGGAAACCGGTGGCGGGAGTGCGCGCTGCCCGCGTTTATGAATTGGCAACTCGGTTACATGCCAACCGCAGTCCGGCGGTCGGAGTGGTTCTCGACGCTTTTCGCGACGTCGCGCGTGCTGTTGGCGAATGAAGGGCTGTTGGTGAATGAAGGGCTGTTGGTGAATGAACGGCTGTTGGTGAATGAACACAAAACGGGAGCGACACGATTAGTGTCGCTCCCGCTTCGGTAGTGCAATCCTCACGGATTAGTGAGGGCCGCTTAGTGAGGGCCGGTATCAGGCGAGAGCCTTGGCCTTCAGTGCTGCGAATTCTTCTTCGCTGATGGTTCCGGCGTCGAGAAGGGCCTTTGCATCTGCGATGGATTCGGCCGGGGACTTTCCGGCAACCTCACGGATGTAGCTGTCCTGTGCGTTCTTGACCTGCTGCGCAGCCTCGAGGGACCGCTGTGCCATTCCGTCGCTGCGAACGATCAGGTAGACGAGCGAGGTGAGCAGCGGAATGAAGAACAGGAAGACGATCCAGATTGCCTTCACCCATCCGGAGGTCTTGTGATCGCGGAACAGGTCGGTGATGATCGAGAAGAGCAGGATCAGGTACGCGATGAACGCGAAGCTGATGATGATCAGCCAGAGGAAGTCCCAAAAGGAATCCATTGTCGAGCTCCATTTCACAAGTCGGATTTGTCTGAGCTGACTATCTCACGCGCACGTGGCGTCTGCATCATCCTCGATGGGTGAATTCTTTTTGTTAACTTCGCTAACCGACTCTTTCGGGACCAATGTCATGTGGAATCGAAATCATGAAGCGATAGTCTTCAGCGCCCTGAAAACGACCCTGGTCTCACCCGAAAATCGGGTGAGACCAGGGTTTGTTCAGAAGCAGGGTTTATCAGGCGTTGAGGGTCAGCTGGCGCGGTTCACTGCCGAGACCACGGCACGCAGCGACGCTGTCGTGATCGACGTGGCGATACCCACACCCCAGACGACGGTGCTCTGACCGTCCGGGCCGGTCACGGCGCACTCGACGTAGGCCGCGGCCTGGGCGTCGTCACCGGCGGACATCGCGTGCTCGGAGTAGTCGAGGACACGGACGTCGAAGTTGATGCTTCCCAGCGCGTCGACGAAGGCAGCGAGCGGGCCGTTACCGGTACCCGAGATCTCCTGCTCCTTGCCGTTCACCTTGACGATCGCGGTGATCGCGTCGGTGCCGCCGTCTTCCTCGGACGCGGTGACCTTCTGCTTCATGCGCTCGAGCGGGGTGATGGGAGCGAGGTACTCCTCGTGGAATACGTCCCACATTTCCTTCGGCGAGACCTCGCCGCCCTCGCCGTCGGTGATCTTCTGGACCGACTGCGAGAACTCGACCTGCAGACGACGCGGCAACACCAGACCGTGATCGGCCTTCATGATGTACGCGACGCCGCCCTTGCCGGACTGCGAGTTCACGCGGATGACGGCCTCGTAGCTGCGGCCGACGTCCTTCGGGTCGATCGGCAGGTAGGGGACCTGCCAGAGAATGTCGTCGACGTCGGAGTCCTGGCTGTCGGCGTCGACCTTCATGGCGTCGAGGCCCTTGTTGATCGCGTCCTGGTGGCTGCCGGAGAACGCGGTGTAGACCAGGTCGCCGCCGTACGGATGACGCTCGTGGACGGGCAGCTGGTTGCAGTACTCGACCGTGCGACGGATCTCGTCGATGTTCGAGAAATCGATCTGCGGGTCGACGCCGCGCGTGAACATGTTCAGAGCGAGGGTCACCAGGCAGACGTTGCCGGTGCGCTCGCCGTTGCCGAACAGGCAGCCTTCGATGCGGTCTGCGCCGGCCTGGTAGCCCAGTTCGGCTGCAGCGACGCCGGTGCCGCGGTCGTTGTGGGGGTGCAGCGACAGGATGACCGAATCGCGGCGAGCCAGGTTGCGGTGCATCCACTCGATGGAGTCGGCGTACACGTTGGGTGTTGCCATCTCGACGGTGGCAGGCAGGTTCAGAATGACCGGGTTGGCAGGCGTCGCACCCAGGGTTTCGGTGACGGCGTCACATACTTCCTTGGCGTACTCGAGCTCGGTACCGGTGTAGGACTCGGGCGAGTACTCCCAGCGCCAGTTGGTGTCCGGGTACTTCTTCGACTCGGCCAGGACCAGTTCGGCGGCGTCGGTGGCGATCTTCTTGATCGTGTCCTTGTCGGCGCGGAACACGACGCGGCGCTGCAGGATCGAGGTGGAGTTGTAGAAGTGCACGATCGCGTTCTCGGCACCTTCACACGCCTCGAAGGTTCGCTTGATCAGTTCGGGACGCGACTGCGTCAGCACCTGGATGGTGACGTCGGACGGGATCGCGCCGTCCTCGATGATCTCGCGAACGAAATCGAAGTCCGTCTGGCTCGCGGACGGGAAGCCGACCTCGATCTCCTTGTAGCCCATACGAACCAGGAGATCGAACATACGACGCTTGCGTGCCGGGCTCATCGGGTCGATCAGTGCCTGGTTGCCGTCGCGCAGGTCAACGGCACACCACTGCGGTGCTCGGTCGATGATCTTGTCCGGCCAGGTGCGGTCGGGCAGCGTGACCGTCTCGACCTCTTCGGCGAACGGGCGGTAGCGGAACGTCGGCATCGACGAGTTCTTCTGCGTGTTCCACGCAGGCTGGTCGGAAGGTGCCGGCTTCGTGGGCGGGGTGATGGTGCGAGTGCCGGTGGTGAATGCGTCAGCGGGGGACATGGGTGTGATCTCCAGGATTGTGGACCCGGCCTGTTGACCTGTTGGTCAAGACCATGAGTCCGGAAGGCTTGGTCGACCGGCGCACAAAAACCCCGCGGCGGGAGGCCAGTCTGGATCAGACCCCGTCGCGGCAACCAAGAAGGAGTGCGCGCTGCATGCAGAGCACTCTACTCCTGGATTTCGGGAGAAATCGGTGGGGTTCGCCCTCATGTCCAATTTGTCGCCGAATTGTGCTGCCGTTTCGGCCCCGAAAATGGTGGACTGTCGTCCATGGATCCCCGAATCGCCGTGGCGAGCACGTACCTCGACGCGCTCCGCAGCCACGATGGCAGTTCCGTACCGCTGGCTCCGGACGCGGTACGTCACGAGGTCGGGTTGAAGACCGGGTTTTCGGGGAATCATTTGCGGCGCAGCCTTTCCGGAGGTCCTCAGTATCGCGTGATTCGCGACATTCGTGAGGTGGAGTGGACGGTCGACGGGGACGACCTGACGGCTGACTACCTCCTTGACGCCGGGTTGTTCGGGCGGAACCTGATGACCGTTCGGGTTACCGAGACCTTCCGGATACCCGCTGACGATCACCGCATTCACCACATCACCGCGAAGATTCGACCGGCGCGCGCCAAGCACACGTGATGCGCTCGATCCGCTGGATCGTCTGTTCACTGCTGATCGTTCTCGCTGGTCTCGGTTCTGCCGGCTCGGTGCTCGCGCTGTTCGTCCACACCCAGGTGAACGACACCGACAGCTACGTCGAGACGGTTGCCCCGCTGGCTGCCGACCCCGCTGTCCAATCGGCGGTCGTCGACCGGCTGACCGAGGAATTGACGCAGCGGTTGGACAGATTTCCGCAGGTGGTGACGAGACAAGCCGAGAGACTCGTTCGCGAGGCCGCTCAGTCGTTGGTCTCGAGCGATCAGTTCGCGACGCTCTGGACCGCAGCCAACCGACAGGCTCACGCGCAACTTGCCGCGATGGTGACCGGCCGAGCCACCGACGGCATCGTTCGCGCCGACGACAGCGGAACGGTCACCCTCTCCCTCGAACCGATCATGACGGAACTGCGGACGAACCTCCGCGATCGCGGATTCACCGTGGTCGATCGCCTCCCGACCTTCGATCCTCAGTTCGAGATCGTGCAATCCGACGAGTTGGTGCGGGCTCAGAACTTCTCGGACACTCTCGACCGAGCAGCGGCCTGGCTGCCGTGGGCTTCGGTGGCCTGCGCGATTGCGGCCGTCGCGGTTGCGCCGGGGCGAAGGCGCGCGCTGTCCCTGGTCGGGCTGGCGACGGCGGTGGCGATGATCGCCCTGTTGGTGGTGCTGGCCGTCGTGCGCCGGGTCTATTTACAGAATTCAGACATACCGTCGTCCGAGGCGGCAGTCGCGGTGTACGACGCGCTGGCAGTTTCCCTGATCAGCAGTATCCGCATGCTTCTCGCCTGCGGAGTTGCCGTCGCGGTGGTCGGTTACGTTGCCGGTGGTTCGCGTTCTGCGACGTTGATGCGAGCGCGGATCTCGCAACTGATCCCGCGCGGATCTGAGGCGAACAGCAGTACGCATCGGGAAGTCCCAGGACCACCTCGGTAAGCTCGACCTCTGGTATCTGTAAACAATTTCGACCTGGAGGTAGAAACGCGTGGCTCTCGTCGTCCAGAAGTACGGCGGATCCTCGGTGGCAACCGCCGAGCGCATCCGACGAGTCGCTGAACGGATCGTCGAGACCAAGAAGGCCGGCAATGATGTCGTCGTCGTGGTGTCAGCGATGGGCGATACCACCGATGAGCTGCTCGATCTGGCTCAGCAGGTGTGCCCTTCCCCGCCGGCCCGTGAAATGGACATGTTGCTGACCTCGGGTGAGCGCATCTCCAACTCCTTGGTAGCGATGGCAATTCACTCCCTCGGCGCCGAAGCTCGTTCGTTCTCGGGCTCACAAGCCGGAGTCATCACGACCGGCAGCCACGGAAACGCCAAGATCATCGACGTCACGCCCGGCCGTGTTCGCACGGCGCTCGACGAAGGCTCGATCGTTCTGGTCGCCGGATTCCAAGGCGTCAGCCAGGACAGCAAGGACATCACGACGCTCGGACGCGGTGGCTCCGACACCACTGCCGTGGCGTTGGCAGCTGCACTCAACGCTGACGTCTGCGAGATCTACACCGACGTCGACGGCGTTTTCTCCGCCGATCCGCGCATCGTCCCCGACGCTCACCGCCTCGAGACGGTTTCCTTCGAGGAAATGCTCGAACTCGCAGCGTGTGGCGCCAAGGTGCTCATGCTCCGGTGCGTCGAGTACGCCCGTCGTTACAACGTGCCTGTGCACGTCCGTTCGTCATACACCACCAAGCCCGGAACAATCGTGTCCGGATCGATGGAGGACATTCCTGTGGAAGAGGCCCTGATCACCGGAGTCGCGCACGATCGCGGCGAAGCCAAGATCACCGTTGTCGGATTGCCGGACACACCGGGACACGCTGCCAAGGTGTTCCGCGCAGTTTCCGATGCCGAGATCAACATCGACATGGTGCTGCAGAACATCTCCAAGGTGGAGACCAACAAGACGGACATCACCTTCACGCTTCCGACGGCCGACGGCCCCCGCGCCGTCGAGATCCTGACCAAGCGCCAGGAAGACATCGGCTTCACCCAGATCTTGTTCGACGACCACATCGGCAAGGTTTCCCTGGTCGGCGCCGGAATGCGGAGCCACCCGGGCGTCACCGCCACGTTCTGCGAGGCGCTGGCCAAGGCAGACATCAACATCGACCTCATCTCGACCTCTGAGATTCGCATCTCAGTGCTGGTCAAGGACACCGAATTGGACGACGCTGTACGTGTCATCCACGACGCTTTCGGGCTCGGTGGCGAAGAAGAAGCAGTAGTACACGCTGGAACGGGACGGTAATTTCTCATGACGACTATCGCTGTTGTCGGTGCGACCGGTCAGGTCGGCATCGTCATGCGCACTTTGCTCGAAGAGCGGAACTTCCCCGCGGACAAGGTGCGGTTCTTCGCATCTGCACGCTCCGCCGGTAAGAAGCTGCCCTTCCGCGGCGAAGAGATCATCGTCGAGGACGCGGCCGCCACATCGGATGAGGACCTGAAGGGCATCGACATCGCCCTCTTCTCCGCCGGTGCGACGCTCTCGCGCGCCCAGGCTCCGCGCTTCGCTGCTGCCGGAGCAACGGTTGTCGACAACTCTTCGGCATGGCGTAAGGATCCCGAGGTTCCCCTCGTGGTCAGCGAGGTCAACCCGCAGGACACGAAGAACCTGGTCAAGGGCATCATCGCGAACCCCAACTGCACCACCATGGCAGCGATGCCGGTGCTCAAGGTTCTGCACGACGAAGCCGGTCTGCAGCGTCTGATCGTCTCCAGCTACCAGGCGGTGTCCGGTAGCGGCATCGCCGGCGTCGAGGAACTCCTCGGCCAGGTGCGCGCCGTTGTCGGTGACGCCGAGAAGCTGGTTCACGACGGCAGTGCCGTCGACTTCCCGGCCCCGAACAACTACGTCGCCCCCATCGCGTTCAACGTTCTGCCGTTGGCCGGTTCGCTGGTCGACGACGGAAGCGGCGAGACCGACGAGGATCAGAAGCTCCGCAACGAGAGCCGCAAGATCCTCGGACTTCCTGATCTGCTGGTTTCGGGCACATGCGTGCGCGTTCCCGTCGTGACCGGGCACTCGCTCGCGATCAACGCAGAGTTCGCCAACCCGCTCTCTGTTGCTCGCGCCAAGGAAATCCTCGCCGACGCTCCGGGCGTCGAGCTGGTCGAGGTTCCGACGCCGCTGGCCGCTGCCGGTGGCAACGCGTCGCTGGTCGGTCGTATCCGTCAGGATCCGGGTGTCCCGGAGGGCCGCGGACTCGCGCTCTTCGTTTCGGGTGACAACCTGCGTAAGGGTGCCGCGCTCAATACCATTCAGATTGCCGAGCTGTTGGTCGGCTAGATCTTTCGTTCGGTACCGGCCCCGCACCTAGGTGCGGGGCCGGTGTCGTTTTGCTGGTGGGTATCAGTCGAGTTCGGAGATCGCGACCAGGCCGCCGAGGTAGTCAGCATCCGAATACGCTTTGGCGAGAAGCGCTCCGAGTTCACCGAGAGCTTCGTTGTCGCCGCCGTACGCAACGAACATGCCGGCTTCGGGATCGGTGCCGAATCGACCTTCCAGATGCGGTGCATCCCGACCCACCACTGCATGGGCCACCGAAGCCCAGTCGTAGCCGGAACCTTCGAAGCCTTCTACCTGCTCGAATACCGCTGCAACCTTGCCGAAGTGCTGGTCGGTGAGCATCAGCGACCAGTTTCCGGGAGACGTTTCGAAAAGCTGCAGCGGTTCGATCGATGGTGATGTCATGCGTGTATTGAAGCAGATCCGACCGACAGGTTTCGGGTCTCTGTCTAACGGCCTACCGACTGTGCGAGAGCCACGGCGAAGCTGGAAAGCCGTTCTCGGGTATAGGTTTCGGGGTCGCTGACCGCCAACCGTCCAAGCATTTCGGCAAACGACATCATGGTGTGTGCGAGGAGAACCGGATCAAGGCCTTCGAGCTTCGGTTCGAGTGCAATCCCTGCACGGGCCAGTTCTTCGGCGCGGGCGAAAACAGCTCCGCGAGAGAGTTTCAACAAGCCGTGATACTCGCTGGGGGCGTTCTCGACAGACGTCAGAATCAGGCGCCAGCGCGTCGGGTTCTCGAGTACGGCGTCGACGAAGGCGCCAACGGTCCCGGTGTACGACGCCGCTGGGCCGAGCTCGCTCAGATCAGTCGGCATGGTTTCGAGCACTTGAGCGATGGCTCGCTCGTGCTCGCGGCGCAGGAGTGCGGCGACGAGATCGGTCCTGGTATCGAAAATCGTGTAGAGGACGGGCTTGCCGACGCCGGCTTCGGCGGCAACTGATTCCATGCTGAGGTTGTGCAGGCCAACACGGCCGGTGACCTCGAATGCTGCGTCGAGGAGCTGTTCGCGTCGTTGCTCGGGCGCCATACGAGGGGCGTATTTGCGTCGCGGTGTATCCGTTGCGTCAGCTCGTGACCTGGTCATCGTGTGCCTCACCTCCGCTCCCACCCTAATCTGCCTGCCACTTCCTCGTGAATCATACGCAACCGTTGTATTCGAGGTCTGCAATTGTTACGGTGGCGTTGTATTCGAAGAGGCGGTCAGTGAGGCGCCTCTGCCGAGATCTCTAGGAGAACAACCGCGATGACAGCGCCGACCTCTTCAGTGCCGAATGATCTGTTGCTCCATCCCTCTACATACGATCGGCCGGAATTCGACGCGACCACGCGGAGACTGCTGGGTGCGACCGTCGACTGGTTCGAGGCGCGTGGAAAGAATCGACTTCTGGCCGACTATCACGACAAGATCTTCTACTCCGACTTCCTCGACTTCGCGGCAAAGGAAGGCCTGTTCGCGACTTTCCTGACACCCGCCCGCGACAGTAGTGGTGACTCCGACAAGCGCTGGGATACCAGCCGTATCGCCGCGCTGTCCGAGATCCTCGGTTTCTACGGACTCAACTACTGGTACCCGTGGCAGGTGACCATACTCGGGCTCGGGCCGGTGTGGCAGAGCGACAACGAGACTGCAAGGGCGCGAGCAGCTTCCGCTTTGGCTTCCGGAGGCGTTGCAGCATTCGGATTGTCCGAGAAAGAGCATGGCGCCGACGTCTACTCCACCGACATGGTGTTGACGCCCAACGGCAGCGGCGGGTACCTGGCCAGCGGTTCGAAGTACTACATCGGAAATGGCAACTGCGCCAACACGGTCTCCGTCTTCGGTCGTGTCGACGGAGTGGAGGGTGCCGATCAGTACGTCTTCTTCTACGCCGACTCGGAGCATCCGGCATTCACCGTGGTGAAGAACATCGTTCCGGCGCAGATGTACGTAGCCGAGTTCTCACTCACCGACTATCCCGTTGCAGCAGAAGATATTCTGCATACCGGTGGGGCAGCATTCAGTGCCGCACTCAACACCGTGAACATCGGAAAATTCAATCTCTGCTTCGGCGGAATCGGTATGTCGACGCATGCCTTGTACGAGACGATCACCCACGCGCACAATCGAATCTTGTTCGGCAATCCCGTCACGGCCTTCCCACACGTACGACGTGAATTCGTCGACGCGTACGCGCGCCTACTGGCGATGAGGCTCTTCTCGGATCGCGCGGTGGACTACTTCCGCACCGCATCGCCCGAGGACCGCCGCTACCTCTTGTTCAACCCCGTCACCAAGATGAAGGTGACAACCGAAGCACAGAAGGTGATCGGACTGCTCTCCGACATCGCTGCGGCAAAGGGCTTCGAGAAGGACAGCTACCTCGCGGTGGCCAAGATGGATGTCGACGGGTTGCCCAAGCTGGAAGGCACCGTCGCAGTCAACCTCGCGCTCATTGCAAAGTTCATGCCGGCGTATCTCTTTGCCCCTGAGTCATTTCCGGCGGTTCCGACGCGCAATGACGCAGCCGACGACGAATTCCTGTTCCGCCAGGGCCCGGCACGGGGGTTGTCGAAGGTTCGATTCGACGACTGGCGAGCGGTGTACGCGAAGTTCGTGGATGTTCCCAACGTCGCGTTGTTCGTCGAGCAGGCAGAAGCGCTCGTGACCCTCCTTGCCGAAGCAGCCCCGGATGCGGCGCAGCAGGTCGACTTGGACTTCGGCCTGGCGATCACCGAACTCTTCACCCTCGTCGTTTACGGCCAGTTGATCCTCGAACAAGCTGAGATCTTGGGATTGGACGAGGGGCAGCGGAACGGTGGAGTAGTGGATCAGATCTTCGATGTCCTGGTCCGCGACTTCAGTGCTGCAGCGGTGGAGTTGTACGGAAAACCCAGCGCCAGTGACGATCAGCAACGGTTGGCTCTCGCATCTATTCGCCGCCCAGCGTTTGCGGCCGAGCGATTCGAGTACGTCTGGCAGCAGGTAGTCGCTTTGTCTGGTGCCTACGAAATGAACGGTGTCGGCGAAACGAACGGGGAGGAATGAAATGTCTGAACTGGCGATGAATCGACCGCGTGAGGATTACGGTTTCTTCGGCCCAGGATCACCTAGCTGGAAGATATGGGCGGCGCCGACAGCACTGATCGGTTTCCAGCGATCAGTGGTGCTCGAGCACTTCGACCCCTTCCTTGCTGCCGCAGTGGCAGATATGAGCGGGATCTACAGCGATCCGGCCGGGCGACTCGACCGAACCTTGGCGTACTTCCTGACCGTCGCCACTGCCGACGGGCGGACGGCACTGGCGTTGTCCGACCATCTCATGACGGTTCATGCTCAGGCCACGGGCATCGAACCGATCACCGGAAATCGTTACAGTGCAAACAATCCGGCGTCACAACTGTGGATCCACGTGACCGGTTGGCATTCGGTGCTCAAGTGCTACGAGATGTACGGGCCGGGCCCTCTCTCCGCCGTCGAAGAGCAGCGGTACTGGGAAGAATGCGTGATCGCTGCCGAACTGCAGACATGCAAAGCGTCCGACGTTCCACGCTCGCGAGATGAGGTACGGGAGTACTTCGCTGAAGTCAGGCCCAGATTGTGTACCTCCGAGCGTGCCAACCGCGCGATGCACTACTTGCTGAGAACACCAAGAGCGCAGGGGAAGACGAAGTTCGCGACATTCAGCCGACTCGTCGCGCCGGCAACTATCGCGACATTGCCCGGCTGGATGCGAACGATGGGTGGGTTCGATCAACCCGCGTTGTTGGACAAGGCGATTGCGCCCGCGGTGCGAACTGCGGTACGAGTGGGTAGTTCGCCGAAAAATATGACCACAGCTCTGAAAGTCATTGCGCCGATGACCGGCAAGGTGTTGGAGCGCCACCTGCGCGACGAGCAACCCCTCGACCCGAGGGTTGTCACCCCGGCCGAGATTCGGGAGCGATTCCCGCGAGGAACCATGGTTCCGCAGGCGGTCTGACGGAATCCACGGCTTTAGGCACCGCATCGAGGTCTTCTTTGATGCGGTGCTCGGCCATGTTCTGTTGTGCCCGAGTTCTTCTCAGGTTTTGAATGTGGTGTTCGCCGGCCGCGGGTGCCGCTGCGGGTCGATCGAGGGCGGCGGAATGAACCAGGGTTTGTTGTCGACGCCGATCCGGATCTCCCATTTGCCGACGAACCCGGATTTGCGGTGCATCAACCGATGATGCGAACGGCACAGCAGGACAAGGTTGTTCATCACCGTCGGGCCGCCGTTGGCCCAGTGCCGGATGTGGTGCGCATCGGTCCAGGCGGGCACGCATGTGCAGCCGGGGAACGCGCAGCCTTTGTCTCTCGCGATCAGGGCGACGCGTTGTTCGGCGGTG